>ERZ779895.2404-NODE-2404-length-16927-cov-40.963253_pt1 | contig 16927 bp, 21 predicted proteins | sample MGYA00511093_ERZ779895 | MGnify/ENA primary metagenome ERZ779895 (study PRJEB29588, sample SAMEA2142970) | human gut metagenome | biome: human gut; feature: human-associated habitat; material: faeces | place: Denmark | collected 2008/2010 ... | reverse complement strand
TTTGCCCCTTTAACTTCAAATCCCCTCGCCCAGTTGCACTAAAGCAAGGTACATTACTAACACATTTAAGTAACATACCTTGCTATCTTATTTTTTCTAACTAATTGTAAATTGTTGTGTCGCACCATTTTTCAATGTTGTTGTTTCAGGCGATAACTTAATATCGCCTTTATTAAAGAGGGTTGGCTTGCACCTTATACCAAGTACCTAATGTGTTGTTAGTTCTGCTATAATGGTTCACCCATGTGTTACCAGAGTTAATATCATTTATCTCCACTCTGTTATTAGGTCTGTGACCAATTATTTTTAATCTATAATTAGTTCCAACCTCATCTGGTATACCAATAATATTGTTATTAATTTTGCTTAAGTCAATAACAAGTGTTTGATAAATATTAACTTTACTGCATAACTGTTCAAGCGTTGCATTTGGTAATCCATTTGTAACACCAAGAGATTCATAATCTGTACTAATAGGCGTAACGTTAATCCAGTCTGTTGTTGTACCGTCACTCCAGTATATTTTTCTATACATATACGGTGTCTTTCGCACATAAAAGTCAACTACCATGCCACTTGTAGTTATAGGATAAAAATGTAAATATCCAGTTGTACTGTAACACCAAAATGGTAAATCACTGCTAATAGTTAGGGCATTTGTTATTCCAAATAATGCTGAACCAGTAAAGTCAAGTTTGTCAATAACATCTTGCATAGTTGAAGTAGAACTAAGTCCCATATCACTAAGTGAATCGTATGTCTGACCTACCTTATTAACAATTTGACCAATTAAATTCATACTAGGAATAGCAAAACGTTCATTTGTTACATAATCTTTTAGATTATATTCACTCAAATACATGTGTCTATTCCACACATCTCTAAATGAAATATAGTATCTTAAAAACCAAATAAATACGCTTTTATTAGAACGGTACATATCGCTCCATTGTTCATCTGGAACAGGTGAACGCTGCGCTACACTACTTGTATCATCCCACCAATCACCACGTTTTTTATTATATGTCCACCCAATTTCCATATTAAATGATAGTGTATAATCCCCACGATAAGCAATGCCACCCCATGCACTAAACCCAATAGGTGTGCTTTGATTGCCAACTCTAGGACTATACGGAACTTGCATTAGTTCGCAAAGTTTGTTACCGCAATCAAAGTTACGATTATTTTGCAAGCCTTTCAACCTATAATTCCATATATTTGTAGGACCTTTTTGGTGATAGTTTAAGAAGTTAAAATAATAATTATTGTCACTCCTTTCAAAACTCTTGATGTAATTTCTATATATAAGATTTTCATCAAGATAAGCAGTTTTTCCTTGCGCACCATACACATAAGCGTTAGGATGTCCATGGTTTACACCTTCGAGAGCAATATCAACAGTATTTTTCATTTCTGGCGTATACCAGTTGTAATGTAAATCAATACCGTTAGCGTTACTTTCCCAACAATGTAAATCTTCTTCTCTAAAAATATAAGCAGAATAATCTATATCAGGATTTCCACCTAAACTTCTGATATAATTTTCAAGATTTTCTTTAGATTCAGCGTCCCAATTTGAGCCTAATGCTTCATCTTTAGCATAGTTTCTGATATAGTCCTCTAATAGTGATTTTATAAGTTCTTTTGTTTCATCACTCATGTTTGGAAAATATGAGAAGCCTGCTAGACCTAATTGCCACGCGTCTGGGTTAGCCATAGGTATAACATGGATAGCGGTATCATTGTTAAGTATTTCTTCCCACATATCAACTCCACCATATACACCATTTTTTGCTAATACTTCCATTTCAGCAAGCATAATACTTGCACTACATTCATTACCATGAAAACCGTTAAAAACAAATAAGTGTCTTGTTGCGTTTTCAGTTCCGTATTCAAGTGCAATAAGTTCAAGCCCAAGAACACTTGTGCCAAGTACTTTCTTTCTTATTTTAGGGTAATTGTCACAAAGTATACTTATGTCTTTGCACATGTCATCATAACTGTAACTTCTTATTCTTTTTTGAGGAATAACTGCGTCAGCTAAATTTGAACAGTCATTTATAACGAATGTGTTATTATAAATATTGTCTTTTGGTAAAGAACAAACATATTCATATAATCTTTTTATTTGTTCTTCATACGATAATGCGTTCCAGTATACTTCTGGCAATATAATAGCACCCTTATTTTTATAATTGTCACACAACATATTCTATTCTCCTTTCATTACCAAAGTCCAAAGAATAAATCACTAAACTCTTCAATAACCTGCATATCAATATTAAGAAAAGTTTCCCTAAACTTATTCAATAAACTGCTAAAACTTTCTGTACCTTGTTTACCAACAAGAGTTTCAAGATAATCCTCTGTTGTGTCTACATTACTTGTTGTTTCTTCTTTGTCACTATAATCACTAGCATTTTTCTCTGTATTATTTACTTCTGCGTTATCAGTTCCGTTCACATTATCAGTTATTTTCCTTGCGTTTGTTAAGTACGTTTCATTCTCAACACTAGTCAAAGCTCCTTGTGGTGTATCACTGTACAAATCTTTTTTATTTTCGTCACTGTTTGTTGTTCTATTAGTAGTTCCGTTACTTGTAATATTAGTGTCTCTGTTACCAGTAGTATCTCTGTTTCCACTAGCTGTCTCATTTTCTGTTCTTTTATGTTCTCTAGTTAAGTCCACATCGTGCATTGGGTTAAACTCAATCTTAGCACTTTCATACAACTGATTGTAGTAAGGCATAATCTCTTCAAGCCTTGTATTCATCCAAAGCGTCCATAAACCAACTGTTTCACAACAAATTTCTCTCATATAATAGTGTTTCAAAATCTTTGAACACAATACACTTCTGTAAGTTTCATCAAAGAACGGTGTTTTGCTAGTAAATATCTTATTCCAAGAACATGCGATAATGTTATCAACATCACCACTACCACCACTTACTTCAAGTCCACTTTTGCTTTCACAAATGAACCTAACTTGTGTAGTATATTTACTCATTACCTGCACCCCCTATCGTATCAGCACCAGCGTCATCTGGAATAGTATCATTGTCAACTTGCTGAAAATCTTCACGATAATTAACCTCAATATTAGTTCCGAACATTGCGTTAATCTTTTCAACAGCCTGTCTCCTACTTTCCAATCTACTGTACCTACTAGCAATAGTACCACCTTGATTTCTTGTTACTTCATCAGTTATCAATCTTTCTTTCTTCTGAATATTGATATTACTGATACCAAGATAAGTCAACGCTTCATTCCATATTTGCGTTTTTAAAGTATAAAGTTTATCACATACATAAGGTGCATCAGTTTTCAAAACTTTTAACGCATTTAAGTCTAAGTTCTTATCACCAAAAATAAACGGTGCATTACCCTCAAACTCTTTATAAAGGTTCAAAAGTGTCAATCTTTGTTTTTCTGTTCCTTGCACCAACACTGGTGTTTTCTGCGCATTGGCATTAACATCAATTATCCTGTCAAGATTATACAATCTTCTAGCAAACATTTTAACATCAAGAATACTATTTGTATGCAGATAATTGTTCCATATAATAACGCTGTTGCTTTCTTTCAATAACTTTTGATAGTTGTTATATCCAGAGTACGCTCTACGCAAAATTGGATTTCCATACACATCAAGTCTACCATTTGTGATACAGTCCAAACATAAGTCACCAAGTACATCATCATTAAAGTACACCATACAACCAGTTTCAAAGAGGTGTAATTCAAGATACCTAGCGTCAACACTAGCAGGTAAATTTTTCCACTCAAACATGGAAATAGCCAACTCTGTTAGCCTATTAAGGTACTGCACATATGTCAGATTGTTTAGTGTAGCACTATCACCAAACATATCTGTAATACCACGCTTTCTACCCATAACTAATTCTCACCACCTTTACACTGTATTATCAAGATTATACTGTCCAACCTCTGAACCATTTTTCCAGAACGTAATACCATTATCATATATACTACAAATTTTCTTCATATCGTCAGCAGGTACACTACCAGTAACAGTAGCACCAACTGTTTTTACATAGTTCCAATGTGGTCTACTATTTCTATTAGGTTTTTTAACCCTATGAACAGCATAACCAAACATAGTAAAATATTCGTCAATCATTCTTGCGTATTCTCTACGCACGCTACACCGTCCACCGTAAAATTGTTGCTTACTATTAGCCACATTACCACCACCATTATTAAGATTACCCTTACTAATATCAGCGGCAATAGAGGATTGATAAAACTGGGACATGAGACCACTTACTTGACCTATAATACCTGTACCAATAACAGCATTAGGATTTGTGCTATAAGCACCTGCAATTCCCATTTGTCCTACACTAGCAATAGTATTAAGTGCAATAGGGACACTATTTTGCGCTACCCATGCTTGATAAGCGTCTACATTCCAAGAACACATTGGATAGTTGTTAAGCTGTAAACTCTCTGTATTCAAGCTAGTGTAACCACCTAACTCACTATAACCTGGCACACCTTTATAACTACAAGGTCTAAGTATAGCAATTACTGGCTGTGTCACTGTTCCACTTATTTCAACAACAGGTGTACGATTTTCAAAGAACTCATACCGTAAACTTAATTCGCTACCACTTGCATTGTCAATATGATAAAAGTTATACGGATAAGTATACAACTTTTTGTTCTTAGGTTTATAACCGTCAAGTGTATCATCAATAGTGACAGCAGGTAGTGTAACAACATTCTTAGTAGCACCTTGACCGTAACTTAACCTATGCGTATCTGGAATATCACCCCCAATAAACATTTTAGGGAACATATACATACCAATAATAGCGTCAGGTTTCTGAACATATTCATTAACCTTATCATTGATACTTTCCACATCTGTGCTGTCATAAACCCATAATTGTGCTGAACCGTATATTCCGTCATATAACGTACCGTCAGTAGCGCCATTTGTATCAACAATAGCAATACAAACAACCATATCTGTCATATACGTTACTGGCTTATAGTCATTAAAAACGTACTCACCAGTTGCAACAGTTTCAGGTTCAATGTGCTGTCCAATTACATCAGAAGTAGTATGCTCTCTTTCCACAAAGCAGTAATCTGGTGCACAATCAAAGAACCACGTTTGCATAACATCAAGTTCAAAGTAAATCTCTGCACATTCATTGTTCACAAATTCAACCGATGTTATGAACGCATAAAACCACTTATTTCCGTAAGCTGTATTCTGGAACATCATGTAATTACAATCATACAGATTGTCGGCTTTAATTCCAACTCTAGCTACACCACGTTTTACTCTTTGATAGGTGTAATTAGTTAGATTGTATTTCTGCAAACTAATAAAGTAATTATACTGCGCTGTTGCACTTGCAAAGTATATTGTGTGGTCATAGGTTGTATCAAGAGGTACGTCTTTAAGCAACCTTATATTTGTTGTAGGTTGTATATACATACAATCACTCCTTTACACAATTTTCTAGTAAAGGGTATATCAGAAAACTGATACACCCTCACATTTAAAATCTTAGCCCTTGTTAAGAGTAACAGTTTCATCAACAGCAGTAGAACCATTGATAGTAGTAGCCGCTGTGTAAGTAGTTCCGTTAATCTCTACAACAAGTGTGATAGCTGTTCCAAGCTGTGAAGTCGGGATAATAAGTCCACCGTATTTCTGAACAGCGATACCAGCAGTTGTAAGTGCTTCTGTCTGAACAAAGTTCACATTCTGCGGGTTAAGACCTGCTTGTTCAAAGTCAGCACTGATAGTAAATACAGTAGCAATATCGCTTTCATCTTTAGCGTCCACATGAACAGTAACAGTTGCAGGCAAAGCAACGTCTGCGGCAGAGGTGACAAACACAACAGCATTTGCGAACGGAGAATTTGACACCGTTTTCCACGTATGATAGAAGTAGTTCCAATATAAACCAGAAGCAGCATATTTCTCTGTGAATTTGTTGTTATTGTCGTAAACCTGAAACCAGTTCTCATCCAGAATAACTGCCTTTACGTTTGCCATCAGTGCTAACTCTTCTGCGGTAACTTCCTCAATACCATCAGAATTTTCTCTGATAATATCAAAACGCTCATTGTCAAAATCATTCCAGTTGTCAATGAGGAACAGTCTACCCATGAAGTCAGCTTTATCCATATTAAACGCACTTGCAAGCACGTTTACATCAAACTGTGCATTGAACATAGCGTCCATGAAGATAACCTGCCTGTCTTTAGGTGTATTAGTCTTAACAGAAGCTTCATTGTAGTCATTAGACATAAATGGTAACAGATTAGAAGTACCTCTAAACTGCACAGCAGCTTCGCTAAGGTCTGCACCTGCACCAATAGATGTTGGGAACATTTTTCCGTGACTGATTGCTTTGATAAGCAGATACTTAAAGAGCAGGAACTCGTCGTACTCTGCGGCGGTGTAAACACTGTCAACAATCTTAGCGATAAGGTTCTGAACACCCTCAATGCTAAGAAATGCCTGCCGTAAGTCCTCGTCCTGAATGGTAACAGGGTACATCACACGCCAATTCATAACGTGGAACGCTGAACGCACATCGGGGATAGTTCTCTGGAACTCACGTTTAGGTGCTTTTTCAGCATTGAAGTCAACAGCCTTTGCGATAGAAACGAAAATATCCTCTACAGTTTCTCCGTACTCAATGTAACCTTTCTTTAGGATAGAGTAAGGGTTGTTAAAGGTTGCACTCTGTACACGCACGATTGCAATTCTGTTTACCAAAGCATTGATAAACTGATTTGCAAATGCAGGTGTACCATAAATGATTTCTCCCACTTTTGGAATGTCATTGACAGTTGCAACTTCCGGCACGTTCTGCTGATAATCATAAGAAGCGTTCTGTCGGATTACGTTGAGAATGTCAATGGTTGACGCATTAAGCGTACTGTTTGCAATTCTTCTTGCCATGATTTAATCTTCCTTTCTTAAATGAATTTATTGCTAAACTGTTGTAAACAGTTCTGCAAACGTCTTAGGTTTTGTTGTGTCATCTTCTTTAGGCGGTGGAGGGTTATTCTCTGGACTGGAACTGTAAAAACGCTCTGTATACTTCCTGCGCCATTCTGCGTCATTCTCTTCATATTTAGCTTTCCAGTCTGTTCCATCTCCTTGTGCTTTTGTTTCTAAGTCAGACAGTGTGTCAGTAATATCTTCAATAAATGTGATTGTTTCATCGTCAGTTTGTTCACCAATTCTGTCTTTAATTTCTGCAAGAATTTCTTCCCTAGTTTTTACTGCCATAATGCTCTCCTTTCTATGAGATTTTTGTCCACTTTGTAGTGTCAAATAAGACGCTTAATCTTAATGAAAGAGGGTGATTAGGTGAAAGCATAATTACACCATCTTCTGTTACCATAATAGTAAATCCTTCTTCATGTTTATAAGTACCTGCTTTGAACGGCATATCTGTTTCTCCTTTCTTATTAGTAATGGTATTTTATCCACATCCATATAGGCATTTTCTTTTTCCGTGTAGACGGTGTACCACCGCCACCACCGCCTGCTGAATAAAACCGATACATAAGTACAGCATTGTGTAACGCTTGTTGTCTTGACAAATAGTACATTGGTTCTGTTTCCCATTCTACTATTGAAGTGTCATTTGCGTGAGTTAAAATATATTCAAGTGCTTCATACGCAAATTCAATTCTTTCATCAAGAGCAGGTACACCTGGTCTTTCCCAACAAGTGCAAAACGCTTCTGTTAATGAATCAACATTAGTTGAACTAGATGTTAGAAATTCTGTTAATGAAGATATTCCATCAAATGTACCCTTCCAATCGTTTTCTACAACTAAATATTGCATTTGTCCATTTGGACTTGTATCTTCATAACCATTTTCACTCAACCATGTTAATAGTGCGTCACGTCTTGAACCGTCCCATTGAAATAAACCAAAAGCACCACCGCCTATTTGAGAAAGTGTGGGGTTTATGTGGCTTTCTCTCCAAGCGTTACCTGCTAAAGCTGCAATTACATAAGCACTTGCACCGTATCCAGTTGCGCCACCATCACCGTATCTAAACAGTCTAGGAAAAGAACGCTCATAGTCTGGATTTCCGCCACTTGAACCTATACTAACTTGATTAGCAAGTGGAGCGTTATCTGTATGCGCTCCCATGAAAACACCTTTACCACTTCCACCACGATAACACATTTCTGTGTGTCCACTTGATAGACCTATATCTCCTGCTAGGTATTCACCACTTGCGTCAACTTCTGTAAACCCTAAGCGCAAAAGTTCGGACGCTTCTGAATAAGTGGTAAAGGCATTACTATTTGGTGCATAAGATGGTGTTTCAAAACCACCTGCTAGTAACGCATAGTTTATAAATGATGAACAATCGTAGTATGTTATACCGCCAACTGTTTGTGCGTTACGATATGATTGTGAATAACCAACATTAGGTGCATTACACGTTTCAATCGCCCATGAATATGTACGATTTATGTCTGGCATAGGTTACACTTATGCTAACATCTGGTTTACAAGTTTTTGAATAGCAGAATAGTCATAACCTGCGGTGGTAAGTTTCTGCTTTCTTGTATCACCATTTCCCCACTTACCTGCAATTACTTCTCTTGCAATTTCTACGTTAGATTTTAACTCTTTTCCAGACAAAATAGCGTTTACTTTTGCCTGTACAGTGTTGTAATCATAACCTGCTTCTGTAAGAAGCTTTTTGCGGGTATCTCCGTTACCCCATTTACCTGCAATTACTTCCCTTGCAACTGTATCAACTGATACGTCTGGTGTAACTTCTGTGTTCTGTCCTGCGTATCTAAGATGTACATCCCATCCACCGGAATACTCGTAATAATCTCTGATACAGATTTCCTTTCCAGTCTGGTCACCAGTTTTACCACCAGTTACCGTTCCTTTTTCATTGATTGAAGCGTGAGCAATCTGGCTATTTGAGATACTCATTACAACATGGTGCTGTGTTTTAAGATGTACGTCTCCTGGCAACCACGGTGCTTTACAATCAACAAAACCTGCTTTACGCAACTGTGATTCCAGATTACCAGTCCATGAGTACGGTGATACATTAAAACCTGCTTCATGGAGCGCAGTTCCAACAAGAGAAGAACAGTCATAATCTGGTCCATTTCTGTGCGTCTGGTCATAACCATGTGTGTTGTCGTTTGCGGTATCAATCATAAACTGAACCGCTTTCATAATGCTAGGCATAATTTAGTCCTCCTTTTTAATATCGGAAATGTGAAATAGTTCCATAAGTTTTTCTGGCAGAATGTCTGAGTTAATCTTGCAAATGTTTTCAAGTATAGACACCAATTCAGTTGTGCACACATACAGAATAATGATAGGTAGGATTGATATTCCAAACTGAAAACCTATTTTAGTACCTTGTGTGTCAACTAACCAAGCTACGAAGTAACATAACACGAACCCTACCTTTTTGAAAAGTCCGTCACGCAATTTTGCTGATTGAATGTCTTTGTTTTTAACCGCTGTTATGATACCTGTAATGAGGTCTAAAGCATTGAAAACCAGTGCAATAATTATGGGATAAAACTGTTCCAATCTTTTCACTCCTTTCCTTGTTCATTTATATTTATTATATCATATTACTAGACAAATTGCAATAGGTATGTTATAATATAGTAGGAAAGGAAGTGATTATATCATGGGTAAGTATTATGATGGTACTAAACTATTGTCTATGCTTGACATAAATGGGTGCAAACCAGAAATATATATGTGTACAACCAATCGTACTGGCGGTAAGACTACTTACTTTGGTAGATTATGTATAAATAGGTTCTTAGATAAGGGAGAAAAATTTGGTCTTATTTATAGGTATAATTATGAACTTGATGATGTTGTAGATAAGTTCTATAAAGACTTATGTAGTTTGTTCTTTAGTGGGCATGAAATGACTAGCAAACGTAGGGCAAGTGGTATATTCCATGAATTATTTTTAGATGATAAAAGCTGTGGATATGCTTTAAGCCTTAATAGTGCAGACCAGATTAAAAAATATAGCCACCTATTTTCAGACATTATGCGTATGATATTTGATGAATTTCAGAGTGAAACTAATCACTATTGTAATGATGAAGTTAAGAAGTTACTTAGTGTTCACACTTCTATTGCTAGAGGACAAGGTGAACAGGTTAGATATGTTCCAGTTTATATGCTTAGCAATCCAGTAAGTATTATAAATCCGTACTATGTTGAAATGGGAATAAGTGCTAGGCTTAAAGATGATACCAAGTTCCTACGTGGAGACGGTTTTGTGCTTGAACAAGGTTTTATATCTAGTGCAAGTGAGGAACAGAAAAGTAGTGGATTTAATAGAGCTTTTGCAAAGAACGCTTATGTTGCTTATAGTAGTGAATGTGTTTATCTTAATGATAACAAAAGTTTTGTTGATAAGCCGACTGGTAAGAACCGATATATTTGTACACTAAAATACAAAGGTACTGATTTTGGTTTAAGAGAATTTACAGAGGACGGTTTTATCTATTGTGATGATAAACCAGATGTTACATTTAAGACTAAAATAACAGTAACAACAGCAGACCATGAAGTGAACTATGTTATGTTAAAAAGAAATGACTTCTTTTTGTCAAACCTTAGATATTTATTTGAACGTGGTGCGTTCAGATTTAAGGATATGAGGTGTAAAGAAGCTGTACTTAGTGCGTTAAGTTACTAGGTTATCCACATTAGTATGTGGAAAGTGTTGATAACTTTTAGGTATCTTCTCATGTGTCCACCAATGAACGGTTAGGATAGCACACTTGAAACGATAGTGCCTACACCGCTTGTCGTTTTCGCTGAACGCTTTGTTTGGTACATGAGTTAAAGATATAAATAGAATAGCAGGGATACGAACTTAGTTCGCCCCTGCTTTTCTTATTTATTAAATTGCTCAAAGAATAAATTACTTATGTTTTGTTCTGAATTATTCACCCATTTTAACCACCTACCACATTTTGAACAATACGCACCAATGTGCATTTTCTTATGTCTAAAGAAAAATTCCTCATTTCCGCATTTACATTTCATATCATTTAACTTAAAATACTTCATTATTTTTCTCCTGTTGAACCAAAACCACCACGATTTACTTCTGATAATTCTGTTACTTCAACAATGCCAACATGCGGTTGATGTTCAATAATTCTAAACTGGCATATTCTTGTGTTCTTAGGTATAATGATATTTCTAGTAGCGTATGCAGGAAAATGCCATTCATCATTGTTACCGCAGAATGTTTCATCAATTAAACCAATACTGTTTGCTTGAATGATACCATACTTATTAAATGTTGAACTTCTTGGTATAACCAATGCTTCATAACCTTTTGGTAACATCATTGCAACACCTAACGGAATAAGTTTGAACTCACCTGCTTTAAGTGTAACGTCCTCTGCTATGCGTAAGTCAATCCAATCTCCACCACTAAGAATTTCAATCTTATCCATACCCTCTTTTACATATTTAATGTTAATAGTTTTAAATTCCATAATTTACCTCATTTCATACGGTGTGTCTATGAGTAGGACACCGCCACGTATTCTCTTTGGTCTTAATTTTCCTGGCACTTTTAGTCCTACTCTAAAGTCACTAAGATTTCTCTTTATTGGTTTACCTGTTTCCTTTTCAAATAAGAAATCTTTTTCATCTTCTGTCCATTCTTTAAACACATTTGTTGTTTTATCTGTGTACCCACTAATGTCTGCCGTTCCGTCAAGTGATGTTTGAAATAAGTCTTTACATTTCTGTGGCATACCTGCACACTTAATATTGTTATACGGTGTATCAATAGGTTTCAAATCTTCTTTAACAACGTGTTCAATGTAAGTCTTTTGTCTTGTAAAAACTGCTACATCCCAACAGCTTTCTAATTTCCAGCAACAGAAGTCTTTATCGTGTACCTTAATTCCAACAATTTCTTCTGGTTCAAGATCACAATGTATGCTGTCTGTATCTGCATATATAAAACCTCTCTTGTCTTTACCGTGATAGTTCTTCTGTGCGGCTCTAATAGTAAAGTTTCTTGCGTAACTTGTGATAGCTGAACCAACTGGTATGTACCCAGGCTTCTTGTTTGCTTCTGCAACTGGTAAGAACCCTATGGTTTTATCCTCTTTTATGTAAGCAAGTTTAAAACTACTATCCATACTACTTGCCATTTTACCGTACAAATTGTTGAGGAACAACTTTGCCAACTCACGCAACGCACCTTTACTTTCAAGTTTTATCTTTTTGTACTTCTCTATATAGTCGTCAAAGATACCTATTTCACTATAAAACCAACAACCGTCTAATATTTCAAAGTCAACAAGTTCATAGTGTTCTTTCAATAACTCATAATCTGTCATGGTTAAAACAAGTTCAACCCTAGTGTCATGTATGTTACCGTCTTTATCTGTCCAATGTGTGTAATACTGGTTGGTTTTCTTGTCGTACACATCAGAAGTTTCAAGTGCTTCAGTACCTTTGTACAAGAATGACGATTTAATTTGTATAAATGGTAGCTTATCTGGTTTAATGTAGAACCTTGTCTTAACTCTAACAAAGTAATACTTATCTTCATCAAGTGCTACGTCTGGAATAAAATTCCCTTTCCAAAATCTTGGTACACCAATGGGATACCTATTTCCACTTTCACTACTCATCATACTAGGGTACAAAGAATTAACATCTGCTGTTGTTCCATTTGTAAATATCTTGTTCTCTTTACCCTTTACTAGATAGCACCAACCACCCCTATATGATTTACGGATATACTCTCCTGCATTTGGGTATCTATGTGCTTTCTCGTCAATCGTCATAGCATACACATCTGGAAACATTTCATTGTAATCAAGAGCGTTCTTTGTTGAGGACTTACAAATTGACTTGTATTCTTCCAAACAGCATGAGCCTATTGTCAATTTGTTATGCCCTTGTTGAAACATTATTTCTAACGCTTCTTTAACTACAAGAACGTCATTAGCTATGTACTTTCTTTCTTCGTCTGTTATAGTACAACCTGCATACCTAAAACCAGTGTACTCCATATCAAGTTTCTTGTGTTTTGTACCAAAACTTTCTCCGATACGTTTTACACTGAATGGTAGTAGTTTTAACGAGTCTCTTATCTCAATAAAGTGATTGTTGACTTTTATTATAATGCTGTACCACATACCTTTATCAGATATGCTATACTTGAATGATTTATTTTCCATATATTTTTCTGGCAACCATTCTACATCATTTTCGTTATCTCCTACCTTTTTATATGCTTGTTTAAAACCCTTATCAACTAACAAATACGATAACCAAAATGCACCATCAAATTTCAAGTTATGATAGTACGCTACTATGTTACATTTCTGTGCTAGAAAATAATCAAATTGTTCTCCAATACTATGAAATATATTTACATCTTCTGTGAACAATTCAACGGACGCACTAGCCCATACTTCTGTGTTTACCTGTCCTTTGTAAACGGTTGTCTCAAAATCACACATGAAGTAACGATACTTTTTTACTCTCATAGTGGACTACTAAAATCTTCTTCCTGTTCCATTGCGTCCATCATTTCAGCCTTAAACAGTGGTCCTGCTTCTGGTAAATAGTTTAACATTTCAGACATATACTGTGTTAGCTTATCTTGTGAATAAACTATCTGATATGTTACAATCAAACCTGCTTCTGCACCGTTGTTTAACATTGTTGCTACATCATGTGCGTCATTTGTTGCTAGTATTCTGTCCAACCATGAAAGTAATAAATTACTAGCGTGTTCATTAAATTGTCTCACGTGAGCCTTAAAACCAGATATAACAACAGCGTCAAAAAATGATACATCTTCTGATATGTTCTCTGGTGGAACAAAACCAGGTGTATTGGTTGGTTCTTGTACTGGTTCTGCTAGTCTGTATTTTCTAGTTTCTGCCGCTTTCTTTGCTCTCAAAGAGCGTTCCAACTTTACACCAACTGTTGCAGGTACTATTTCACCCTCACTTGCTAAACCACCGTAGACCGCTTTCTGGTACAACTTATCAGGTGTTAATTTTGCAAGTTTTCGCACACTTGCTTGTGTTACACGATTAGGTCTTTTCGGTAGCACATCTTCACTGAATTGATACCCACGTTTTTCTGCTCTACTTATAAACTGTTTGATACGCTTTACTTGTTTAGAGTAGGCACGTTCCGCAGGTGTTTGTTTGCGTCTTTTTGCCATAGCGTTCACCCCTATAAATGAAATAGGAGAGACACTCTAGTATTGTACTAAGAGTGCCCCCCCATTTATTAACTGTTACACTCTGAACTTATGCAAGTCTTTCAACGTCCAGTACGCAGTTAATGTAATCACGATTGGCTTTGGTTTTACCAGAAGTCTTGATAACAGTGAACGGCTTACCTTTCATAATGTTTGAAATATCATTGATACTTCTCTTGAACGTAGCCGACTGGCAACTGTATACCTGCTTTTCAGGTGTAATGATTGACATTACTTCGACAACCTCACCGCTGTCCTCTTTGACGTCCTCAAACATCAGAACACCGTCAACTGTAATGTGTTCTCCGTCCTCAACATCTTTCATTGAAACGATTGACGGTGCGATAGTCATAAGGTACTGCTCTACTTCGTTGAACTCTCTGCTCATTTCTTTAATGTTAATCATGGTATTGTTCTCCTTTTAATTAAATATTTTGTTGTGTTTGGTGTTTTAAGTTTTACCTGCTTCTGTATTATTCGTTGTCTGCTTCTTCGTCACTGTTTGCACCGTTTCTAGGCGGAAGCACTTTTGCGTACTGAATAAATTCCTGCTCTGTCATTCCGTACAGAGTTTCGATTTCTTCCTTGCCCACAATGTGTACCGCTTTGAGTGTCTCCGTTTCAAGCAACGGACGAACTTTCTTCATAAGTGCTTCATCGTCCTTGTAGGTACGAGGTACTGTAACAACCTTGTTACACGGTTCGCCTGCCTGTACGTCCAGACACATTACATTTGCTTTTGTTGCTACGATTGTTCTTGTTACCATAGGTACTCTTGCCATAATTTTGTTCTCCTTTCTGGCTTTGGTTTGTTTATAGTTTAGGTACATTATTGTACCAGTGGACTGGGCAGGATTTGAACCTGCGATACCCAGTGTGCTTGACCTCGTAATGGTTAAACCATGTACGCATGATTGATACATCTGTTCAATCGGAGACTTGCCGCTTGTCTACCAGTCCAAAGGGGTGAGGGTGTACCAGTTTACAGATACACCACTCTGGCAACGTAACTGTTATTTATCTTTGTTACTCTTTTATTGTAGCATATTGTACTTGAAAAGTCAACACTTATTTTAAAATTTTCTTAGCGAAAATGCTTATTTAAAATATACTTCTTGTACTGTTTAACAATAACATCTGCTACAATTCTACTTGATAAACCTGTTGATATTTGTACAGCTAAATTGTTAATGGTGTAATGCCAAGTCAAACATCCTACTGGTTGAATGTCAACAATTAGTGTATCATCAACAATGTGTACAGATAAATCTCCTTTTATACGCTGTTTTAATTGTTTTTTGAGTGCATTTGTGAAAATTCTTTCCATGATAACATTCTCCTTTTCTGTTCTCCTTATTTTGTTGTCAAGGTTCGTGTGTACGTTTGTACACTAAAGGGTGTATAGTGTCGAAACTATAACCGTGCCTATCACGCACCCTAGTTTTGGTACTTTCGTGAAATTTTTAACAATGATTTAATTTTCAGATTTCATTTTAGCTTCTTTCTCTTTCTCCTTTTGTAAGCGTTTGTATACAATGTGCCGCGCTCTGCCTAGTTCATCGTCTGAACCTAGTTGTTCGCTAATGTTGAATAATTTTGTCTCTACTTCTTGTAAATCATCAACAAGTATTTCTTGCTCATTTATTGATAGCATATTATCACTCCTTTAGTGAGGTACTAGGGTTGCCCCTAGTCCTCATCTTTATTTGTTGTGCGTGGCGGTAATACTTTTGCAAGTCTGATAAAATCTTCCTCATCCATACCGAGTAATACCTCTTTACAAGTCTGTTCTTCAATGTGTACAAGTTTAAGCGTGTCAGTCTGGAACAGTTTCTGAAGCTTTTTGAGTAAATCTTCATCAGTGTATTTTCCACCAATGTCATAAGTGCGTACTTGTACCTCTGCTGTTGTTACATCAAGCGTCATAACCTGTGCTGTTGTCTGTTCTACTGTTCTTGTTACCATTCTCTTTCTTGCCATAATTTTGTTCTCCTTTTCTGTTTGATTATATCTCACACCTTATGGTGTGGAATGGTAGGATAGGGTTTGAACCTATCCATGCACCGACTGCCTACCAATATTTTGCGCGTTTACGCTCTGCACATATTCCAGTTCCGTCCTCTGCACATTTTTTCATATCATAGTACGAAACATCTCCAAAATATTCTTTCAAGAACCATCCTATCTGTCTTCTTGTAGTTGCACTGTATGTGCCTGTACAAAATAGTACATATTGACCGCTAGTATGTGGTACGGCTTGAATTACTAGAGTTGTATAACTTATGAAGTTTATTGTACCATTATCTTCTATTGATACGCGGCACTGTGCGCTTTTATGGTTTGTAAGCTTTCTTGTTTTTAACATTTTTACTACCTCTCTTTCTTTTCTATGTACTTATTATATCATGTTTGCTGTACCTTGTCAAGTGTTTTCTTGTAATTCTTTTAAGTTTTTTCTTTTGTTCTCTTTCCTCTCTTTCCTTGTTTCTGATATAAGTATATCATTTGTACCGCCATTTGTCAACAGATATGCACCTAAAATATTGCACAAATTTGAACTAGATTTTTTGTGCAGGTTGTACAGGCGGTTTGGGGAACTGGTGCACCCAGTTTGAAGTTAAAGGGGCA
>ERZ779895.2390-NODE-2390-length-16991-cov-2.767950_pt1 | contig 16991 bp, 17 predicted proteins | sample MGYA00511093_ERZ779895 | MGnify/ENA primary metagenome ERZ779895 (study PRJEB29588, sample SAMEA2142970) | human gut metagenome | biome: human gut; feature: human-associated habitat; material: faeces | place: Denmark | collected 2008/2010 ... | reverse complement strand
CGCGTCTTGACGGTGGCGGCGGCTCGCCGCCTTGAGCAAAACTTTTGAGTGTCTTGGGGAAGTTTTTTGCTATTATCTGGTTGCTCTTGCTGCGATGATATGTGCCATTTCGCCGACATTCTTCATTGAAGAAATTTCGCCCATCTTGAACTTCATACCAAATTCCTTCTCAACTGCTGAGATAAGTGTGATATGCTCAAGGCTATCCCAATCTTCAATATCGTCTGCTGTTGTTGCAGGCTTTACAACGATACTGTCATCATCAAATACATCTCTGAAAACCTCATTAAGTCTTGCGAAAATTTCATTTCCTGTCATAGCTATTATCTCCTTTGTTAGTTCAAATATATTTACTCGTTATCGGAAACCTCAATATAACGGTTCTGATTTTCATAGCCCTCTATCGGAAGTTCCCAAACGGTATCACCATTTTCATCTTCACTTATCTTTGTAAAGCCAAATGTTCCGTAAAGCTCACGAACCATTCCGTTTTTCTTTGTTGGATAATAATATCCTCTGATTTTAGAAATGCCATTCTGACGGCATTTTTCTACGAGAGTATCAAGCATAGCCTGTTCCATATCTCTCTTTAATACTCGACAGCTCATCAGCCAAAGGTCGATATGAAGTGTATCTTCACGCTTTTCGCCAATAACTACTGAAACAACGCCATTATCACCGAATTTATCAATAAGCTTTCCGTAAAGTCTGATATAATTCGGGCTGTGCCAGACTTCTTCCATTTCAGTCTGTGTATAACGCTTTGTAGTAAGATTGAACTGGTTGCTCTTATTAGTAAGCTGTGTAATTCTTGCGATATATACAGGGATAAAATCGCCGATAGTTGCCTTCATATCAAGGCTCTTGAGATATTCGCCGTAATCAGCGAAAGAGGCTTGCTGTGCATTTCGCATAGCATTTTCCTTGTACATTTCATTACGCTTGAGGTCGTCCTCATTAAATGTAGTAACCTCGAAAAATCCGCTTCTGTCTATTGTAGTGATGTAGTTTTCGACAGAATCCATCACAGGAGCCTGTACACCCTTTAACTGTGCCTTGACAATTTCTCTTTCGGCTGGGTTATCATCAACAAAAACAATAGCTTCAGGCAGAATATTAAGCTCAGCGGCGGTTTCTGCAATGTTTCTGTCTTTGTTTTCCCAGTTTGCCTTGATGATTATAAAGTCATCTGGCTTGAGTACGCCCTCAGGGTGATTAAGTCCTGCGATAGCGTTTTCGTGGTCATTCTTTGAGCATACAGTGAGGATTATTCCGAGAGATTTAAGCTGTTTGATGTAGCTTTGGAATTCATAATAAGATTGTGAAACGCCATTTTCTTGACCGATTTCTATTCCGTCTACGCCGTCATCACCGACAACTCCGCCCCAAAGGGTGTTATCGAGGTCGAGAGCAAGAGCCTTTTTATTCTTGCCGAAAATAGACTTAATGATATTAGACACAGAGAAAGCCAAGTATGGAATAGCCTCAAAGCACATAGCGTACTTATACATATTCCAGAAGCTTGGATTCGACCATTCTTTCAAACCATAATCGGCAGAAAGATAGTTAATATCATTGATATAAAAGCCCTCGGTCTTTTCTGCGAAATCGTAAAAAGCCTGATTAAGACGACTTATAAAATTCGTTCTGCCACGATAATCTGAGCAATCCTTGTTGCCCATAAGGCGGTAGAATGGCATTTCAAAGTTATTTTGAATGATAGGACAATGAAACTTATCTCTTATGCTGTTCCAGATATTCTCGAAACGGGCAAATTCAGCCTTTAGCTTTTCATCAACAATTTCTTTGCTGTCTGTAACCTCAGGAAGATTGCGGATATTACGGTTTGTTGTATGAACAAAGACAATATCGGGCTTAAAGCAGATAAGCTCCTCACTTGGAAAAACTGCGTCCTGTTCATACTGTGCATATTCTGACTCATAAAATTCAGCTTCTATGCCAGCATTTAGCAGAAAAAGCTCAAGAGTATTTATAATTTCGTTTGTTGTAGAACCACCAAAAACGGCGATTTTCTTTTTGATTCTTGCCGAGCCATCTGCAAGTAATTCACGCTTAATAGACTTGCGTTTCTTAATGATATATGACGGGTCGAATGGATAATTCAATTCCTGCATTTTATTTACCTCCTTATATTGCGATGAACACCTATCTAAATAAATAGTTTTTGATAGTCTTATGCACCCACAGCTAAGTACTTAAGCTGTGGGTGCATAAACTTTGTGATTAGTCGGTGCCTTCCTCTTTTTTAGTTACCTGCTCATCAACTATTGTGCTTGATGAATCCTGAGTTATAAGATTTGCAATATTGTCTGCATTATCACCGACAACTGAATATGCCGACATTGTGAAGAGAACATCTGTTGCTCCAACTGTCTTAATGAAGTTTACAAGATTTCTCTCGAAGTATCTTACATCAACTACATAAATTTCCTCAAAGGAACTTGTGTAGAATGGAATTTCAGCGTTGCCGTAGCTATCCTTAATGACAACCAATTTTCTGCCATTATTTACAGCAGTTTTAACCTTGACAACATAGCTGTCACCGCCCATATATCTGAGGTAAGAGTTTGCAACATCAACCTCATTGAGCAATGCCCAACTGCCTTGGTAATTAAAGCTTTGGTCGTAATAGTAGGTTGTATACTTAGCTGATGGCTCATAGTAGGTGAAGGTTTCAGGGTCGTTGAGAAGTCTTGAATCGCCTGAGAACGCATAAAGAGTACCAACATAGCCCTCAGTATCGACCTTTTTATACTTGCTTATATCAGCGAAATCTACACCAGCAGCCTTTGCAAAAGCCTCTGAAGCATAGTATGCACCAAGTGCCTGCCAGTGATGGTCTGTACGACAGTAAATCGGCTCTTCTGTATGCTTTCTGAGAACACTTGAAATATTAACCGAAGTTATGCCTTCATCAAGCTTAGAGGCGATATTATTAAAGCAATCCTCTTGGCTTGCAGAATAGTCTGCAAAGTTAGCAGGAGTATAGAATTCACTTGCAAGAGGTGCTGGCATAGAATAAACCTTAACCTTGCCACCAAGCTGTTTATTAAGCTCATTAAGGCTTGAGGCATAATTGTTTCCAGAACCATTGCCGAAAAGCTCAAGTCCACGCCAATGACCGTCTTGGTTTATAATGAGCATACCGTTTTCGTAACCACCCTCAGCCTCTTCTTGTCGGAAGTCCTTCTGGTCTTTTTCAGAAGTTTCCTCACTCTGGCTTGCTGTAGAGGTATCACTCTTGCTTGTTGTGTCTGATTTTGAGGCTTCAGGCTTGCTTGAGCTACTGTTATTCTTAACAGGCTTAACGGGTTTACCTATAATAATAGCAGTATCATTGGTTGTAATGCCAAAAAGTCCCTTGATATTGTTGCCCATATTTTTGAAATCATCACGATATGGAACAGTGTCATCATACCATTTTGTTACGCCAGCAGTAAACTCCCCACTAAAGTAGCTGGCAAAGGAGAAGCTCGGAAAAGTTGTCAATTCACGCTTTTCAATAACAGATTGCTTAGAGCGTGGAAAGAATATTAAAAAACCTACACCAATAGCCATAAGAAGCATCAGAATAAGTACGGATATGGTCGAAAAGCCATTTTCTAAGGCTCGTCTGCTCATACCGTTCTGTCTTCGTGCAGGCTGTGGTCTTTGTCTGTCATCTTGCATATTAACAGTCCTTTCAGTATGTCACAAATCGAGGTTTAAATCAGAATCTCCAGTAGAGGAATGGGTTATTTGTAGAATCAACAAGCAAAATACTTGATATTACAAGGAGTACGCCACAGCATACGGTTGAACCCATTCTGCCAAGAGCATAGATTGTGTTGTTTCTGTTCTCGAAGAAGAATTTCTTGATAGCAGGGAGAACAGGCATACAAGCAACCATTGCAAAGATAATAAGGAAGCAGTTATTTACAAAGGAGTTCCAAGTGAGCTGGTCTGCAAATGGACTTCCGTTTGAAATCATGCTTATACCAGTGATATTGAGGAAGAACTGTCCAAGCTGTCCCATATCCTCAAAGTAGAATATGCCGAAGCCAATTATAATAACAAGCTTGCTATAAATGTGCTTCCACCATAGTGGCCACTTCTTTATTCGTTTTTTGCCGAGCTTTTGCTCAAAGAAAATGAAGAAGCCGAAGTAAAGTCCCCATAGAATGAAGTTCCATGCAGCACCATGCCACATACCTGTGCAGAACCATACAAGGAAAAGGCTGAAATATTTTCTATTCTTGCCGAAAATAGGAACATAGAGGAGATAATCCCTAAAGAATGAACCAAGGGAAATATGCCATCTCTGCCAGAATTCTGCGATAGTTTTGCAGGCAAATGGATACTTGAAGTTTTCGTCAAAATGGAAGCCGAACATTCTGCCAAGACCGATAGCTATATCTGAATATCCACTAAAATCAAAATATACATACATTGAATATACTATAACAGTATACCATGTTCCAAGAGTGGAAAGTGTAGAAATATCTTGACCAAAGAATTGTGTTACGATAGCATAGAGGTTATTTGCAATAATAACTTTCTTTGCTAAACCAACAATAATTCTCAATGCACCTTCGCTGAGGTCGGTTGCAGTAACTCTACGCTTAGAAACTTCTTGCTCAACAACACTATATCGAACAATAGGACCAGCGATAAGCTGTGGGAAAAGTGATAGGTAAAGTAGGAATTTACTGAATTGTCTTTGAGGCTTAACATTCTCCCAATAACAATCGAGAACATATGAGATTGCCTGAAAGGTATAGAAGCTTATACCTATCGGTAAGGCAATCTGTGGAACAGGAATTGATGCGTGGAAAATACCGTTAAAGGTTTCTGCGAAGAAGCCAGTATACTTGAATATCAAAAGAAGAAGTATATCGACAGATATAGCCGTAGCTATAAATATCTTACCTCTTGGTTTATTTCGGTTAGCACCTATGTGCATACCCATTATCCAGTTGAACGCCGCACTGAATAAGAGAAGAATTATCCAGATAGGCTCTCCCCAGGCATAGAAGATGAGAGAAAATACGATTAGCACCTTGTTTCTTGTTTCGAGCTTTTTAGCCACGAAATAGCAAATAAGGCATAAGGGCAGAAAAAAGTAGATAAAGAACAAATCTGCAAATACCATTTGTGCAACTCCTTAAAAATTTTTTATTCCTGAACATTATATATCCATCACTAAGTATTGTAGATTAATTATAATCATACGATTTTAGTATAACATACCCAATGCGATTTTGGAATATATTTTTCAAAAAATTAACTTTGCTTTTCTGATGAATTTTTCTTTTTATTTTCAATATTTTTTGTAGTAGATTTTTGCATAAAAGCTATGTTAAAAATCGGCAAAATCACTAACGCTCTTTGCTTGACAAATATTATTGAGAAAATTATAATTAGAATCGTAGTATTATATAAAAAATACTATGATTATATATTTAGGAGTTGATTTTTGATGTTTTGCGAAAATTGTGGAGCAAAAATAGCAGATAACGATATGTTTTGCCAAAACTGTGGCAAAAGAGTTGAGTTCCCTGCTACACAGCCTATACCTGAACAAAATGTAAGCCAAGCAGAGCCAGAAGCTTCTGCACAAAATTCAGAGCAAGCTGCTCAGGCAGAAACGGTTGCTGCACAACAAACAGCAGCCGCAGTTGCTGAGCCTCAGCAGCCACAGGCAAATCCATACACTCAGCAAGCCCAACAGCCTCAAGTGAACCCATACTCACAACAGCCTCAGCAGAATCCATATGCACAGCAGCCACAGACAAATCAATATTTACAGCAAAATCCTTATGCTATGCCAAATGGACAGCAGATGGCACAACAGCCTAAGAAATCCAATTTTAAAATTAACAAAAAGATGATTATAATTGGCTCTGTCGTTTTAGCAGTAATTATTGCGGCGGTAATCGTTATATGTATATTGGTTTCTAATGCAAATAACCCAGTTAATAAGATGATTAATGCTATTAATAATGGTGAATATAAGACGGCAAATGAACTTTATTACAATAACTATGACGCACTTTCTGATAATAAAGCTGTCATAGATGCTATTCAGGCTCAGGTTGACGCTGTTAAAAAAGCTTATGACGATGGTTCTATGGACTATGATACTGCAATGGATAAGCTTGATGATATTTCTGATTTACCGATGTCTTATGAAACATCACTTAGCGAAGTAAGGTCAGAAATAAGAGAACTCGAGTCATCAGCAGATTACCTCAAACAAGGTGACGAGTATCTTAAAAAGAAGGAATATAGTAATGCAATCTATTACTATGACGAAGTATTAGAAAAGGATACAGCTAACTATAAAAAGGCTCAGGAGCAAAGGGCAAAGGCTATTGATGGTATTCGTCAGGAATATCTTGATGAGGCAAAAGAAGAATTTGATAATGGCGAGTATAAATATGCAATTTCAGACCTTCAAAATGCTTTAGATGATAATTATCTCACAAATGACGAGAAAATCAATGCACAAATAGCTACATATGTAGATGAGATTATCAAGAAATCAGATGAGTATTTCAACAATAAGGATTATGAAAATGCAGTTAATCTGATTGATAATATTAAGAATATGTTCGATGAGGGCAGTGATAACTATACTAAACTCAATGCTCAGCTTGAAAAGCTGAATAAAGAAATTCCTGTTAAGCTTCAGGATATTAGTTTCAGTAGCTCAAATTCAGATTATTTCTATAGATACCAGAGTGGTTCTAAGGATATTTCAGGCAATGAGTATAATAGCGATAATGTCTGCACAATGTCTGTTTCTAAATATCACGAAAATGCGTATGCAGAGATGTATGTTAATAAGGGCTATAAGAAGATTAAAGGCATAATAGCAGTTAAGGATAATAATTATAGCAGTATTTCGAGCGACACAAGAGCATATTTTGAAGTTGTAGGCGATAAGAAGACACTTTATAAGAGTGAAGTTCTTACAAATAAATCTGAGCCTATTAACTTTGCGGTTAATATAAAAGATGTAGACACACTTACACTTAAGCTTGTTTATTCTAAGGGTAGCGGAAGTTCAGGTATGGATGTCATTCTTTCAGATGTAGAGATTTATTCAATAGATTCAAGCGAGCCTGACGCACCTGCAAATGAAACAAGCGAAGTTTCAAAGGTAGAATCAAGTAAGGAAGAAAGCTCAAAGGCAGAGTCAAGTAAGCCAGAGAGTTCAAAAGCTGAATCAAGCAAAGCGGCCTAAGAGAAATTAGAACAATTAAATATTCATAAAGAAATCCCACAGCTCCATATGATTGAAGCTGTGGGATTTTTGTAGCTGAAAATATTTGATTTATATATTAGGTACGCTTTTTCTTAAATATAATTGTTGAGATAGCGGTAATTGCACCAGTAAGCATTGCTGCCATAGCAAATAAGTTATTGCTGTCACCAGTTTCTACACCATTTTTGCCTGTTTCGCTTGGGATTTTACTACTATCTGTATTATTTGTATCACTATTTGATTTGCTTGAATCACTTATAGTATTGCTTTGTTCATTACTTGATTCATTACTTGATTCATTACTTGGCTCATTGCTTGGCTCATTGCTTGGCTCATTGCTTGGCTCATTGCTTGGCTCACTTGTATCAGCAATCAAAGCATAGATAGAAAGATGGTCAGTAGTAAATTCATAGTTACCATTATTATAGGTTGCATTCATATCAACTTTTGTGCCGTCTTCCTTTATCAAATATACCTTGCAGTTTGCTTTATCGCTTGGAATTGAAACTGTTATTTCTCCGCTTGGCTGAATAGTGTTGCCGTTCTCATCTTTTAGAGTTATGTTATAAGCTTTTACAGCATTTTTAACAGTGGCTTCTTCTACATTGAGTGTTACACCGTCATCAAAAGTACCATTAACGGATATGTTATCAACCTTGCTTGTTAATGTTGTAATTTTTTTGTTAATATCTACAAATGGTATAACATTTATATTAGCATAGCTCTCAGCGTAGCTTCCGATATTGCCATATATGGTAAGATTTTCACATCCCAACAATGCATAAACGCCTATACCTATTACACTGCTTGGAATCTCTATAGCTGTAAGATTTGGACAACTAAAAAAAGCCCATGCTCCGATGATTGTTACACTGTCTGGAATTTTTATGTTTGTAAGATTGGTACAATAACTAAATGCATTATCAGCAATTCCAGAAGTATCATTTTTTAAAGTGATTTTTGTATTTTCAGGCATTTCACCTTTGTATAAATATAAAACTTTTCCAGCATATAACAATCCATCAGGTTGATTGTTATACCACAGTGTGTCATTAAACGCTCCAAGCTCAATGGTTGTTACACTATCTGGTATTTTTATATTTTTCAAATTTTTGCAATGAGCAAATGCATCCATTCCTATACTTATAAGACTATTTGAGATATCTATATTTGAAAGGCTTTGACAGTTATAAAATGTTTCACTTTCTATACTTGTTACGCCGTCGGGTATTGTTATATTTGTTAAGCTACTACAATTATAAAAGGCTTCACATTCTATGCTTGTTACGCTGTCAGGTATTGTTATATTTGTTAAGCTACTACAATCGTAAAATGTTCCATATCCTATGCTTGTTACACCGTCAGGTATTGTTATATTTGTTAAACTACTACAATTATAAAAGGCTTCACATCCTATGCTTGTTACACTGTCAGGTATTGTTATATCTGTTAAGCTTCTGCAACCAGAAAAGGCGCTATCTCCTATGCTTGTTACACTGTCAGGTATTGTTATACTTTTAAGATTTTCATTGTTTGAAAGATTAAATCCTTTTATACCCGTAACCTTTCTACCATCAATCTCACTTGGAATAATAATTACCTCATCACAACCATAATAATATATAATTTCAATTGTGCCATCATCAAGGACTCGATAGTCATAAGCATCCCAGTTTTCGGTGTCTGAAGAAGAATATGCAACCGCAGTGTCTTCCTCCGCCAAAACCGTAACAGCCATTGCTGATGAACTGCTTACCGCAAGCATAGTTGCTAAAATAAGTGCTGCCATTTTTTTACTTTTTTCCATAAATAATACCTCCTAAAAAATTTTTTGTTTTGGACTGAAAACAGCCTATATTATTACCGTATGATTAACGGATAATATCCTTTGGCTTGCTTTATGAGATTGTATCATAAAAAATTAACTATTTCAATTATTAGTTGATAAAATGTACCAAATGAATACTATATAAAAATATAATTTCAGTGAAAGGCGGTGTCAGATTGGTGAATTTTGAAAACAGATTGAAAACACTCAGAATAAAGAAAAAGCTTACTCAACAACAGCTCGCAGACCTTTTAGGGCTTACAAAATCTGTAATAAGTGCCTATGAAAACGGACTGCGTTATCCTGCATATGATGTTTTAATAAAAATCGCAAGAATATTTAAAGTTTCAACAGACTTTCTCTTAGGTGTTGAGATAAAAAGAGAAATAGATACATCAGGACTGACAGATGAACAGGTTGAAGCGTTAATCGTATTAATTGATACTATAAGAAACAGTAATTAAAATTTGCCGAAATTTAATGATTTTACTTGATAATTATAAAACTGTACTCCTTAAAAATATAAAATCTGTGCATTGTAATAGTGACAGTTTCAGTTATAATGAGCTTATGTAAACGTTTCGTAGGTCGTGTGCACAGGCTTGAGATGTTATTTTATAAAATATAAGGGAGTTTTAATATTATGTCAGAAAATAGATACGGTCTTAATAAAAATCTCGCTCAAATGCTCAAGGGTGGCGTTATTATGGACGTTACTACTCCTGAACAGGCTAAAATCGCAGAGGCAGCAGGTGCTTGTGCAGTTATGGCTCTCGAAAGAATCCCAGCTGACATCAGAGCAGCAGGTGGCGTTTCAAGAATGAGCGACCCTAAGATGATTAAGGGTATTCAAAAAGCAGTTTCTATTCCTGTTATGGCTAAGGCAAGAATTGGTCACTTCGTTGAGGCTCAGATTCTCGAGGCTCTCGAAATCGACTATATAGATGAAAGTGAAGTTCTTTCTCCAGCTGATGACACATATCATATTGACAAAACAAAGTTCAAGGTTCCTTTCGTTTGCGGTGCAAGAAATCTTGGCGAGGCTCTCAGAAGAATTGCTGAGGGTGCATCTATGATTCGTACAAAGGGTGAAGCTGGTACAGGTGATGTTATTCAAGCTGTTCGTCATATGAGAACTATCCAGAGCGAGATGAGAAAGATTCAGTCTATGCGTGAGGACGAGCTTTTCAATACAGCTAAAGAGCTTGCTGTTCCTTATGACCTCGTTAAATTTGTACACGAAAATGGCAAGCTTCCAGTTGTCAACTTTTCTGCTGGTGGTGTTGCAACTCCTGCTGACGCTGCACTTATGATGCAGCTTGGTGCAGAGGGCGTATTCGTTGGTTCAGGTATCTTTAAGTCAGGCAACCCTGAGAAGCGTGCAGCAGCTATCGTAAAGGCTGTTACAAACTACAACAATCCTGCTGTTCTTGCAGAGCTTTCTGAGGACCTCGGCGAAGCGATGGTTGGTATCAATCCTGATGAAATCAAGGTAATAATGGAGAGCAGATAATGGTTATTGCAGTTCTTGCTGTTCAAGGCTCTTTCTTTGAGCATGAGCAGATACTGGAAAAGCTTGGTGTCGAATACTTTGAGATTCGCCGAAAAGCTGATTTAGATAAGCATTTTGATGGTCTTATTCTTCCGGGCGGAGAAAGCACAACTATGGGCAAGCTTTTGAAAGAGCTTGATATATTTGATACTCTCCAAAAGAAAATTGCTGACGGGCTTCCTGTCTATGGAACCTGTGCGGGTATGATTCTTCTTGCGAATAATCTTTCTAACGATAAGAATGTATACTTTGGCACTATGGATATTACCGTTAAGCGAAATGCCTATGGCAGACAGCTTGGAAGTTTTGAAACAGTTTCTGATGTTAAGGGCATAGGCGAAGTACCTATGGTATTCATTCGTGCTCCATATATCGAAAGCGTTGGAGAAGGTGTTGATGTTCTCGCAACAGTAAACGGAAATATCGTTGCGGCTCGTCAAGGCAATCAGCTTGCTACATCTTTCCACCCAGAGCTTACTGATGACACAAGCGTTCACCAGTATTTCTTAGATATGATTAAATAAAGTAAAACCTCGGTCAATCAATCTGACCGAGGTGTTTTGTTATATTGCTTCTGTTATTTTAGTGACTTTCCATTCGTTGTTTTCTTTCTTTATTTCCCATCTTGATACTACATCATAACTTTCCTTAAATCCTTCACCATAACCATCAAGATATTCCGCAGTATATTTAACCCAAATATATCCACTGTCACCGTCTTGCTTTGTGTTCAAATACTCGATAGAAACATTAGTTGTACTTGCATTATCTAGCACTGTTTTATCCGGACAATATGCTGAACACGCTCCTAAGTCACGATCAGAAGCCTCTTGAAGACTTATTTTGAAAGCCTTTTCAGAGTCTTTGATTATCTTTTTTGCAATTTCAATCTGTTCCTTGTCTTCACATTTTGTTTGAAGCTCCTTATGGTTCGGGTCATTTATATATTGATATGCTGTAGTTTCATAAATATACTTCTCTGTATTTTCATTTTTAGAGCAAGCTGATAAAATACAAGCTGATAGTATTAAAAGAGCGGGAATTATAACTTTTTTCATATTATTTACCCCATTATTATCCAAGCATCCACTTCTCAAATTCTTTGGCTGTATTTTCATCTGTTATCCAATATGCTCTTCTTGAAACATATCTATGAAGAACATCGGCCTCGTCCTTAGGAAGAGTGTTGCTTTCGATAAGAGTTACCATTTCTCTCATATATGTCAAGTCAAGCTCATAATCTGTGATGAACGTTGTTCTTGCATATTTCGAGCCTTTGTATTTGCTCAAAATTTCATAAGCCTTGAGGTCGTTTTTATTGCTTTCTTCTTCCTCGGCTTCATACTGAGCATCTATTTCATCTAAGCTAAGATCTATATCGGATATATTTGCAACATTTAAGGATTTTAGATCTCCCTTTTTGTATTTTTGGACAACTTCCTCTTTAAGTTTATCTTCCTCGGGATTTGGTTCAAAATTTTCGAAAGCCGATATATCATTTACTTGATATGTCTTTTCACCGTCTTTTGTTGGCACAGTATAAAAAGCTTGATTTTCATTTCCGTTTGGAGCAGTTATTGCAGAGGTAACAATACCAGTACTGAGCAAAGTTAATGCAGTAAAAGATAAAGTTAAAATAAATTTTGTTTTTTTCATAACAAGCACTCCTTAATAAAATAATTAATTAATAGAATAGAAAATAAAATAATCATTGGGATGGGTTTCTGCCATTTCAAGTAGATTCTTATCTGATGTATCAGCAGAATGATATGATAATTGATAATTAATCTGACCTTTATACACACCATAATTAGTAATAATCATAGTATGCTTAGCTGAACCAACTCCACCCCAGAAACTTTTGCCTGCTATTTGTATGATATCACCTTTATAGGTAGGTGCATTAAATATTATATCAGGATGTTCTGTAATGAATTTTCCTGTAACTGTTTCTGTTTGATATTTTTTTGACCAAAACAGATTAAATTGTTTAGCACTAATCCATGGACTTGGATCCGCTAATCTCCAAGAAGCATCAAGTTGGTTAACGTTCAAAGGTGATGAATTTTTATTCATTATATCATGTGTACTTATGTCTGTCTATGATTATAGCAAGTAATTAACAACTCCCTTACAAAACTTTTGCATTTTTTGCTTACACAGGTTTTACTAATGTTTTATGTTTATCCGATAGTATGAGTATATTTATTTTGGTAATATAAATAATAAAAGGAGGTGAGATTTACGAAAAAGATAACACCTAAAAAATGGCATAAATTTCTTATGCCTTGGGCTACTATTGGTATGGGAATAGCCTTTGTTCTTGCTTTGCTATGCCAACAATATAGTATATTAGGCATAATTTCTATAATAGTAACCTCTGTGACTATGGCGGTTGCTATTATAGGTACAGCTATATTCTATCGTTGTCCAAGATGTGGAGCTCCTCTTGAAGTTGTTATATTTTTTAATGACTTAAAAGCTTGCTCATTTTGTGGGGCAAAAATGAAAGATGGAGAATTTATTGATGAGCATAAACATAAAAAATAGATATAAAAATCTCGTTCTAAACTAAAGAAATTAGAACGAGATTTTTTGTTATGACCTAAGTATATCCCAAGGGGTTATCATTCCGAGAAGTCTTCCACCTTGACTGCCGTTATCTGTTATGAAAAGGGCAACAAGTCTGCGTGAACGCTGTTGTGGTTGCTCAAAGGCGGTTTTTGCTTCGATTACAGTTGTAGATTCGGAAATAAATCTGAACCGCTCGGTAGTATGAGCCTCGAACGGAAGATATTTTCTAAAATCACCAATTTCCATATTTTCTATATTTTCGATTGCGTTGCCACCTAAGATATACATAAATATCGTACCTACACTAAATACCCCGATAAATTTTCCACCGTCGAGGACTGGAACATGGGAGAATCCTCTGCGCTCCATTTTTTTCATAATAGTAAGAGCATTGTTGTTTAAAGATGCTTTTAAGAGATTCTCAAAAGGTGTTGCATAGCTTATTGCGAGTGGTGGACGCTTTACATAGTTTATAACCTCATTGAGAATATCCAGCATAGCTTGTGAGGGTTCAATTATTTTTTCGCCATTCACCTCTGGGTGATGGGAAAGAAGATTGCGGATTTCCCGACAAAGATTAAGCTTATCCTTGAATTGTCTGCCTTCGACATCATTCATAAATTGTACAACAACACTGCCATAGTTGCGTGTTCTGTCGCTGTATTTTTCGCTAAGAACTTCTTCAAGAGTTCTGTATAAGTTCAAAAATTCATCTGATTTCATAATTTCACCCCATAGACTTGCTTGCGGATTCCAAAGGCAGAGCCTTTGGCGGGCTTTAAGTGCGGATTTTGTCCGCACTTATTGACTAATGTTGCCGATAAACTATCGAGTTTAAATAAAATTCGCCAAACAGTGAACCCTCTTGCACTTAGCTTGTAATTGGGCTATGGCGATTTCTATTAGAATAATTCATACATTAAAATCTAAGCTTATTTCTTTTATGCTTGTTTCTATTCTGCGAATAGTAACACCAGCTGATGCCAACATTCTCTTTGATGCAAGAGTTGCCGGAGATTCAGCATATTTATCAGAGAGGTAAACAACCTCCTTTATTCCCGATTGAATGATAGCCTTTGCACACTCGTTGCAAGGGAATAATGCTACATATATTGTCGCACCCATTAGCGATTTACCTTGAGAATTGAGAATCGCATTAAGCTCAGCGTGTACAACGAAAGGATACTTTGTATTATTCTGAAAATCGCCCTCTCTTTCCCAAGGATATTCATCATCGGAGCAACCATAAGGAAAGCCATTATATCCTGTTGAGAGTATTACATTATTATGTACTATACACGCTCCAACCTGTGTATTTGGGTCTTTACTACGCTTTGCTGCAAGTAAAGCTACTCCCATAAAATATTCATCCCAACTAATATAACCTTTTCTTTTCATAATATTCCTCCTGAATTTTATTAGATATAGTAAATTAAGCCTTGCCCTTCTTACATAAATAATCTTCGCTTTTTAGCCTTCATATGTATAGGCAAAATCTCTGTAAATACTGCATAATTCCTGCCCGAAATTCTTCTATCAAAATGCACACTGCCAAAATACCAACATTTATACTTAACATTCTTGGCAATTTCATCGAAAAACGAACCTATTGCACTGATTGCCGACCTTGAATCTATCAGACCTCTTGCATTTCCTGATGGCTCATGAGTTATAAGATAATCAACATTATAATCATATCTATTCAGATTTTCGACCGCATAGGTCATCTCATCAACTGTCGGCATTTCTTGCTTATACCATGTTCCCGCCGCAATACGAATTTCACGGTCAGGACTATCTCCACCACCAAAGGCGAAATAGGTTTCGCCGTCTATTGTGAATATCTCTCCCCTAATCATATGATAGAGATTTCCCGAAATATGATGAGCTCTTCCACCAAAAAGCTCCTCAATCGGATATTTCTCTAAAAGCTCGAAATTCTCGTGCGTTCCGTCTACAAACATCGTCTTATATGGCTTTTCTCCTATTTCCTCAAGAAATTTCTTTTCCTGCTCTGAACCATTCCATATAAAGCCAAAATCTCCGCATATCATTAGCACATCTTCCTCCGAAAGTCGTTTCAGCTTTCGGTCGGAAAAGCGTTTAAGCTCTCCATGCATATCTCCCGTAATATATACCATAAAATCCCCCGACAAAGTCTGAAAAATTATAAATAATTTGGTTTGTAATAAGCCAAAAAATAATGTAAAATAATTGTTGAATACATAGCTATTTTCATTAAAATAATTATAACACAGGAGATTGATTTTTTCTATGAAATTAAAAAGCTTTTTTATTTTCTCGTTGGTTTTTTGTATATTATTTTCATCAATTCCTATGAATAAGGCAAGTGCTATTTCTTATAGCATTGATTTTGATATAAACTCAAAATCAGTCTATCTTGTAAATCTTGATACTGGCATTTCTGTCTATGAAAAAGATAAGGATAAAAAGTGCTATCCGGCATCTACTACTAAAATTATGACCTATATCATTGTTACTGAGAATATCAAGGATTTGGACAATACAAAGGTTACTGTAAAACAGAGCATACTTAATAGGCTTAATGGTACAGGAAGCTCTACCGCCGGACTTATTGGTGGAGAAACTCTTACTGTCACCCAGCTCTTGAACTGCCTTATGATTCCATCTGGCAATGATGCGGCTTTGGTTCTTGCGGACTATGTCGGCGGAGGAAGTATAACTAATTTCGTCAAGATGATGAATAAAAAAGCAAAGGAGCTCGGCTGCGAAAATACGCATTTTATGAACCCTCACGGACTTCACGACCCAGACCACTATACCACAGCAGCTGACCTTGCAAAAATCACAGAGTATGCAATGACCTTGCCGAAATTTACTGAAATCACAAGCACAACAGTTTCTGATTGTCTTGGCGAGGATAGACCGCTTATTACAACAAACTCCCTCATTGACGAGGTTCGTGGCGGAGATTACTTTTATAAGTATGCAACAGGCACAAAAACAGGCTGTACAGGCGATGATTCAGGCTATTGTCTTGTTTCAACAGCAGTTTATGAGGGCTATTCATATTTATGCATTACGCTCGGTGCAGACTATTCAAAAAACGGCGAACAGCTCGAAAACGGTGCTATGAAAGATGCAAAAAATCTTTTCCGCTGGGCGTTTACAAGCTTACAGCTTACAACTGTAATTGACGAAAAAACGATAGTTGATGAAGTAAACATCAATTTTGCTTGGGGCAAGGATAGATTAAAGCTTTCTCCTGCAACAAGCTACTCAACAATTCTTCCGTCAGATATTAAGGCATCAAGCATAGATAAAGTTTATCACCTACCTGAAAGTGTAAATGCACCAGTCAAGGCTGGTGATAAAATCGGCACAGTCACGCTAAAATACGCAAATAATGAACTTGCGACCGTAGATTTAGTAGCCGCAGAAACAATCGACCAAAGTGATTTGCTTGTTGCTATGGACGGTATCGGCAAAGTAGTATCTAACCCTTGGTTTATTGTATGTGCGTCATTGCTTGTATTATTAGTAATTATTTACATAATCATTTTAACAATTTACAGCAAACGCTGTCGCAACAGACGCAAGGTCAAAACCTACCGCCGTATGTAGTGTGGGTGCCGACCCACGGCGAAGACGCGGAATCGCTCGGCTTTGCCTCGCTCGTGGTGAATAACAGAAGTTTGTTGCCGCGATTGAAGTAACTACCGTAGCTGAACTGGCTACGCCGTTCAGCTCTACCGATTAGCGAATAAACCTTCCCAAGACACTCA
>ERZ779895.2384-NODE-2384-length-17045-cov-5.391819_pt1 | contig 17045 bp, 8 predicted proteins | sample MGYA00511093_ERZ779895 | MGnify/ENA primary metagenome ERZ779895 (study PRJEB29588, sample SAMEA2142970) | human gut metagenome | biome: human gut; feature: human-associated habitat; material: faeces | place: Denmark | collected 2008/2010 ... | reverse complement strand
GGCGACAAATGAGCTTCTTCGGTGAAATTTACGCCGATCCTGACCTGCCGCACCGAGCGCGGACAGTCTATATGTACCTTCGTGACCGTGCAGACGGTGGGAGCTGCTGGCCGGGTGTGAAAACCATTGCCCACGACCTGCACCTCTCACCACGCACGGTGCAAAGGGCGCTGAACGATCTGGAACGTGCCGGATACATCGAGCGCCAGCGCCGTCACCGAGAAAACGGAAGCTGCACGTCGAACTTATACATTATAAATGAGGGCAAATAGCAAAGCGGACGCTCCCCGCCAAGGGGAACGTCCGCACTTTTGCTGTCACCAGCGCCGTGACACCACGGCGCGGCTTGAAGGGCCAACTCTAGCTGAGAACCAATACAGAAAAAAGAAGCCCTAAAATAAGGGAGAGCCATCCTGCAAAAAAACAGGATGGCTCCTAGAGTTATTTGAGAGTAATGCTCTGCCGGGACGCTGTGTCAAACATGCGAACCAGAATTGCAGAAACCTCGCTGCGCTTGATGCTGCTTGCGGAGTGGAACGTACCCTTCGCGTCGGACCCCGTCAGGATGCCTGCGCGATAGAACTCGTAGATCTCGGATGCAAACGTATCGCCGGTCTTCACATCGGGAATCGCATCGTCCGCGACCTGATTGATCGCTTTGTAGGTGCTTTCTGCGCCGTGGAAGATGTGGACAAACTCTGCTCTGGTGATCGCAGCGTTCATCTGCGCCGCAGTATAGCTTGCATAATCCTTTTCAATGATGCCATTGGCAATTGCGTAAGAAACGTAGCTGTCATACCAATTCACGCTGCCGTTTTTCAGGTTGACCTCACCCTCATGCTCCATTTGATAGAGCGCGGCGGCGAGCTTGATCGCCTGCGCGACAGTCAGTGTGCCGTCTGGTTGGAACTGCGTCTTTGTAACGCCGTCGATGAGACCTGCCGCCCACGCGCTTTGCACACTTTCATAGTACCATGCCGTCTGCGGAACATCGATAAACGGAAGCTCTTTTTTCTCAGTTTCCGGTTTCTTGCCTACGCCGGCGTTCGGGCTAACCGGCTTGACGGTTCCACCAGAGGGCTTCGAAGGCTTGTCCAGCTTCGGGATCGTTACATCTGTAACTGCTTCCGTTCCATCTGCATCCTTGAATTTGCTGCCGCACTTGCTGCAAACCCAGTATTCAATGTTGCCGTCAGATTCTGCTGTTGGTTCTGTACGGTTGACATGATTGAGCGTATGACTAACTGTCGGGACTGTGACGGAATCCAGAACATTCTGGCAGCCTTCATCCAAGAAGTTCTGACCGCAGTCGTCGCAGTGCCAATGTTCTTTGGTTCCGGGCTGCGTGCAGGTTGCGTCCTTGGCTTCCACATGCGTTTTGTTTGCGTGCAGGCAATCCGGAGAGAACGTCTTGCCGTCATCCGCGACAGTACGGAACTGCCAGCGCTGTGCCGCAGCGTCGTTCGTCTCAGAGAGCGTAAGGGAATGGCTGCCGTCTGCGGCGGTCAGGTACGTTCCGGTTTCGCCGTTGCGGAGGGTAACGGTTCCGTCCTCCATGAGCGTGGCCGTCCAGTTCTGTGCGGCATCGCTCTCACGCAGCGCTGTCTGTACAAGCGCGCCATCCTTCACGGCAAGCACAAGCCCTGTCTGGTAGTTCTTCAAATAATAGCTTCCGTCGCTGCGCCGAACCGGCGTCCAGATCTGGTTCATGGAATTACCCTTGAAGGTCCAGGTGATCGCGCTGGCGCCGTCGGAATTGGAGTCGCCGTTGATGCCAATGACTTCGTCCGTTGCACTGCTCACCAGATTGTACGAACGGAGCAGTGCCTCGTCCACTTTGAACGCTTCTGCCACATTCAAAGACTTGACGTAGATGTAGTTGTTCTGCTTATCAAAACCCTTACTGCCGCAAATCAGGAATTCACCGCTTTGCAGCTGTAAGAAGCAGCGGTTATATCCGCCGATCGCGCCGGTTTCATATTTGATCCATGCACCGGTGCAGTCGCGCTTTGTGTTGACAAATACCTCGGGCAGTGTGCCGTCACCGACAACAATACGTCCGTCCTGCAGAGCAAGCACATACGGAGAACCGCCGCCTGCGCCCCACTCAAGGCCAAAGGTATTGACCGGTTCCCAATTCAGAAGATCATCTGAAATCTTATAACGGGTGGGGATTTCAGAAACGAGAATCCACTTTCCATTGGTCAACTGTGCCAGAATCGGCATGCCGGGACGACCATTGCCGTTATAGTCCAGAATGTCAACCGGAGACTCCCAGCCATTTCCTGTTCCTCTATTCAAACTATATACCAGCTTCTGCTTACCGTTGGGGATGCGCTCGTCGGAATAATAGCAGATCAGTCTTCCGTTGTTGAAGACAAAGAACGGCTCCCAAACGGGATCATACCCCATGATGTTTCTGCCGCCAGTCGCAATCGTACTGTGGAACTTCCATGTCAAACCGCCGTCAACGCTGTAATAGAGGTCGAGAGAGGTCTTCCAAAGCCCGCCATCGCCAGCGTCGGATACCTTTTTCGCGTTCTTTTCGATCGTGACTGCATCGCCGGCGCAGAGAAGTGTACCTGCCGGCAAACTGTTCCATTCTTCTGGCAGGATAAACAGCTGCGGGCAGTTATGCATGCTCCAAGGATGGCAGATCGCGCCTTCCGTATCGGCAGAAACCTGCGTTGCACTTGCAGGAATGCCATTGTTATTATAGGTAACAATGTAGTATTCGTCCGGGTGAACGGTATCATCGTTCACAATTTCGCTGATTTTTTCCCATGTTTTACCCTTGTCCATGCTGCGGTAGATCGGGAAGGTAAACTCGCCATCTGCTGTATAGGACGTAAGCGCACTCTCAAAGGTACACCACAGCGTTGTTCCGTCCAGCGACTCGACAATTCGGGGAGACAGGCACTGATTTCGCCCAGTGTGGTTATTTGTGGGAACGCTGACGTAGTAATCTTCCAGCGTCGTTTTTGCCGTAATGACCAGATCCTTGTCAACCGTTACGGTCGCAGTCGCGCCGGACGAGGTTTCCGTGAACGAGATGCTTTTGCCGTTTACCAGCGTATGCTGATCGTTTTCCGGATAAACCACGATCTTGTCGATCGATTGGCAGTGTTCCTTCTTTGTTACTGTAATCGTGACGGAGTGTCCGGCAGCGGCACGCGTACTGCTGAGTTCGATTTCAACGCCATCAGCCGGGACTACCGTGAGGGAATAATAGTCCGAAGTATCGGGTGCAGCCTTTTCTGCAACAGAAACTTCCGGTTTCCAGAGCTGTGTATCCGCATCTGCTTTCGCAGATACGCTGAGATATGAATAATCCATAGCGGCGGATACAGATGCTCTGGGCGTTGTGAGGTACAGACCGGAAGCGTGGTTCCAGATGTAATACCAGCCGTCTGCTGCAGCTTCAAAAGACCAGAGCTGCTTCGGATCGTCAGGATCGACTGTGCGCAGCTCCACACGGGAAGTACCGGAAGAAACTGCCTTTCCCTGCGCTGTATTGATCAGCAGATAGGTGCCGACCTCAACTTCGCGGAACTCATAATACTGGTTCGGCTCCGCGTGGTCGCCCGAGCCGGTCCACGTCATGATGGCAGTTGTGTCAAACGCCATGTAGGTTGCTTTTTCCTCTTCACCCTTCAGATAGCCGAGCTTACTCTGCACGCTGCCGACAGATTTCGAGAAATCGTCGGGGAAATCCAGAATGGTGCAGGTAATGCCGCTGTCGTTGACACCGCGCGGGATCATGATATTGCCGTTGCTCAACTCAACAATCTGCCGATTGTAGGCGGAGCCGAGACCAGTTGCGTACTCGATCCAGAACGCATCCTGCTCCGAGGGATCTTTTGCACTGTTGACATAGAGACTGCTCAGCGCGGTATTGTTGTAGAGGATAGTTCCGGATTTGGTCGTGATCACATAGGGTGCGCCATTTCCATTGATACGAACAGCATCGTCCCAGTTCAAGTGCTGATGATCTTTTGTATTTTTCTCTTTGCCGTCCTTCGTATACCAGACAGTCGGATCGTTGACCTTGGAAAGCACATAGCCGGAGTAAGCGCCGCCGTTTGCTTCATAGACCATCATGAACTGACCGTTATCCAACTGCGTCAGAATAGGCATACCTGGACGCTTGTTTGCTGTCTGCACAACGACAAATGGGCCGGACCACTTGCTGCCGTCATAAACGGCATAGGAAAGGTTCTGGTCATTCGTGCTGTCAAATCCCTCGTCGGAATAGAAGCAGTAGAGCTGATGATCCCAGACAAAGAAAAACGGCTCCCATGCTGTATCGTTAGCTGTTCTGCAAACTCCGGTGAACGGCCCTGCGATGCTGCTGTGATGCGTCCATGTTCGACCGACGTCAGTAGAAATGCACAGATCAAGATAGGTTTTATTGCTCTGCTCGGTATCTGCCGCACATCCGTTAGTACCGGCTTCGATGGAGTTGCCGGCGCAAAGAATCGTGCCTTCCGTCAGATTGCCGATCGTTTCGGGCATTTCAAAAAGCTCCGGGCAATTGCGCATACCTGTCACGCCGTTGGTAGCGCCCTGATTTTGCACATAGCCGACCGGCAGATAGTTGCCGCCGCGTGCCGGTTTTTCCGCGTCGCCGGCACCCCATGTCGCGCCGCCGTCGATGCTTTCATAAATCGGGAAGCTGGAGAGATTTTCGTTGATGTTTGCACCGTTGCCCTGCTTTGCAGCAACAAGCGCCGCGTCGGACTTCGGGAGGCGGTTGCACTCAAAGGTTGCCAGAAGACGGCCGTTGTTTGCAGGGTTACTCTGATGCTTCAGCTCCAGAATACGCGGGGAGAGAGAAGAATTCAATGCACCCGCAACGTTTCCGAATTCCGGGTCGACCTTTTCTCCAGTGCTGTTCTTATTTTCCGGATCGTCAAAGGCAGAGTAGATCGTGTAGATAACGTCGGTATCCGCGTCGGGAAGTGTGGACGGCTCGCCGGGAACGTCTGGCGTATCGGGCGTGCCGGGTGCGCTCACGGTCTGAAGTGCAAGATCCGTTTTCCAGAGCTGTCCCTGTGATTCGCTCTTTTCAGAGAGCGTAAGATACTGGAAATCCATCGCCGTGCTTGCCTCAGATCGCGGCGAGGTCAGATAGAGGTCATTTGTCGCGCTCCGGATGCGGTAAAAACCACTTCCTGCATTTTCAAAGTACCACTGCTGCGCAGCGTTCGCTGCGTCTGCGGGTTCGGACTGAACAGGCTTGGTTTCATCATCCGTTACGGAAACAGCCTTGTCATCCTTGATGCGAAGCAGCTGATACGCGCCATTGGGAAGGCGGTTGAACGAATAAAACTGGTTGGATTCTGCATGGGAACCCTTGCCGGTCCAGGTCAGATAGACCCCCTCGCCGTCGAGCGCAAGATAGGTCGCACTTCCGGATTCCGTCGAAACATCGTTCTGAAGCGACGCTGTCAGCCCATCGCCGAGATACCAGAGCTGCCGGCCTGCCGCATCTTCCGCTTTTCCGCTGAGCTGAAGATGCTGATCCATTGCATCGGTGTTTTTCGTTCTGGGCGTTGTAATGTAAGTCTGCGTGGAGCTGTTTTTGATGTAGACATAGCCGTCCGCACCTGCTTCAAAGCTCCAAAGCTGCTTGTTATCGCCAGGGTCGATTGCAGCAAGGTCCAGGTTACCGCTGTCGGTAGCCGTAACCGCCTGATTGGCAGACAGGTTTACCATGCTGTACAGGCCGTTGGATACAAGCTCAAACGCAAAGTACTGATTGTCCTCTGCGTGCGTATCCATTCCCGTCCATGTAAAAAACGGACTGCCATTACGCGCCATATACACGGCTTTTCCGTCAGGAGACGGAATTTTGCTTTGCAGATAGCCGACAGACGGTACGGAAACCTCTGCTGTCGAGCTTTCTGCAAATACTGCGGTCGGCAACAGACTGACAAGAAGCAAAACTGCCAGCAGTGTTGACAACGCTCGTTTCCATTTCATACGTTTTCTCCTCACTTTGCTCTCAGATTTCAACTTGACGCGCTGTAATGCTCTGCGTGATTGCAGAATCAGATTGTTTTGCACTTACAATTTCGGGAAATTACAATCAGATTTCTGACCAAATACTGCAAAAACTATACAAAGCGCACAAATTTTACTTTAGAGTACCATGAGCGGAGAGGAAACAGTATAGAATAAATCGACCTCTTTCTTGAATTACTTTACGCGCTATCAGAGCGTTTTTTTGCATCTACGACGAAAGACCGTTTTCCTTCCGGTATTCGCTGATCGTTTTGCCCGTAAATTTCTTAAAGCAGATGGAGAAATAATTCGCGTCCTTGATACCGACGGCGGAGGCGATCTGATAGGATTTCTGCTCTGTTTCACACGCCAGCTCCACGGCTTTCTTCATCCGGATCTGATAGAGGAATTCCGAAAAATGCTGTCCGGTTTGCTTCTTGAAGATCCGGCTCAGATAGCTGGGGTTGAAATAGAACTGCTCTGCGACGCTTGTCAGAGACAGCTCTGGGTCAGCATAGTTTTTCCGGATATACTGCTCAATTTCAGAAAAACTCTTCTGCGACTGCTGCGTTCGCTTGAGTCGGATCTGATCCGTGATCTTCTTGATCGTATGGAAGACCCGCTCGTCGATCTCATCCTGCGAGGGCAAACTGGTCAAAGTAATATATGGCTTCGCGTCCGAGTAAAAGCTCTCGTAGTCCAGACCGATATCTGCTGCAGCGTTAAACGCATTCGTTACAATATCGATTGCGAGCATCCGGTACCGCTGCAGCGCGATCTGCGCGCCCCGGCCGCCGTCAAGAAGTTCACGGGCAGCGTGGATCGCCTTCTCGTCCAGACCCGCTTTTACGCAGAAGCTGAGCTGGGAGAGCAGCGCCTCATCGATCTGCCATGCGGTTTTCTGAACGACCATTTCGTTGCTGTATGGAACGACCTGATTCGGCGTAAAAATCTGCCCGTATTTTAATGCGTCATTTGCTTCCCGATAGGTGCGGCTCATGAGAGCGGCTCCCGCATAGCAGCCGCCGATCCCGACCGAAATGGGAATGTCGAGCTTTGCGCTCAACAGGGTCTGCATTTGCTCGCAGAGCTGCGCGAACTCTGCCTCTGCGCTGTGGTTCAGAAGAATGACGGCATAGCGATTATCCAGAAACACTTCGCAGCTGGCATCCTGCGGGAGGCGGCTTCGAATCAATTCCGCCATTTTCATGCGCAGCAGGAGCTTCGTTTCCTCAGACTCCCTGGAATCAGACGGTTCGAAAATCGCCGCCTGAAACTGCTCCGGAATACCGTCCGGATAGAAAATGCGCAGCTTTTGCGTGAGATTTCTGACATCGTAGGATCGGGTCAGCAGTTCCGTCAGCAGCTTTTCCTTCAGATATTCCTGATTTTCCTGCACCTTCTGTTTGAGTGCGCCGAACTCGCACCAATGCTGCTTTTCTGCAAGGATCTCCTCACGCAGATGCGCAACCAGCGTCTGCACCTCGTCGCGGTTGATCGGCTTGAGCAGAAAGTCCTGCACCCCGATGCCGACGCTTTCTTTTGCGTAGGTAAAATTCTGGTGTGCGGTCAGGATTACGATTTTTACCTGCGGATACTGTTTTGCCACGATGCGGCTGAAGGTCAAGCCATCCATAAACGGCATCTGAATGTCCGCAAATACAATATCGGGGGTGTCCACCTCCATGAGGTCCAACGCCTCCGCGCCGCCACCAGCCTCTGCGCTGATCGTAAAACCGGCTGCTTCCCAGTCGATGCACACGCGAAGGAATTTCCGCGCGATCGGCTCGTCATCCACGATCAGAACTTTCAGTTTTTCCTCCACCTTCGTCAATCCTCCTTAAATATGGCAGAAACAGCGTGATGCGTGTTCCAACGCCGTAAACACTTTTGATTTCATAAATGTCATCTTTCCGATAAAAGATTTTCAGTCGCTCAATGGTGCCGCGCAAGCCGAAGCTGTCTGTGTTCTGCTCCAGATTTCCGTCCAGAATCTCGTGCAGCTTCTGCTCCGTCATGCCGATCCCGTCGTCTTCCACCGTGACAGCGACCACGATGTCCTCCACCGTCTGTGCGCGGATTCGAATCGTGCCGCATTCGCCCTTCGGCTGAATTCCGTGGTGAATGGAGTTTTCAACCAATGGCTGTAAAACGAGCTTGGGAATGAGCATCTGCGAAAGACTTTCGTCAATGTCATATTCGTCTTCGATCTGACCGGGGAATCTTGTTTTTTGCAGGAACAGATAGTTCTGCACGATTGAAATTTCGTCTCCCAGCGTGATGACCTCGCGCCCCTTGCTCAGGCTGCCGCGATAATAGTTGGAGAGAGCCAGAACCAGCTCATACGCTGTTTGAGATTCTCCTGCCAGCGTCATATACGCGATGGCATCGAGACTATTATAGAGAAAATGCGGATGGATCTGCGCCTGCAGCATCCCAAGCTCCGCTTTTCGCTTGAACCGCTGCTCATCGATCGATTTATGCAGCAGCGTCTCGATCTGCCCGAGCATCTGGTTGTATGCGCTTTGCATCTCTGCAAGCTCGTCCGGTTCTGTGACGACGGAGATCTTCTGGAATCCGCCCTTGTTGTCCCGGATCGCCTGTACCAGTTTTCGGATCGGGCGCACGATTGTTCCCTGTACAACGCCCAGTGACATCAATACCAGCAAGCAATTTATGGTAACAAGAATCAGACCGGTGACGATGTACGCGCTTCTATTTGGCTGGAAAGCGGAATACCGCACGGCACAGATGTAATACCAGCCGGTAGACGGCGCGGCTTCCTGATAGAGATAGCACTTGCCGCAATCTGCGATATGGCGCACGCAGCCCTGCTTCGGAATGTCGGCTCCCTGCGTTTGCTCGAAGTAATCAGACAGCACCGAGATGGAGAACGGAAGGATCACGGTTCCTTCGCTGTTGGTGACTGCAATATCGACGCTGGCAGCGTTTGCAGATACGATCGTAAAGAGCTTTTCAACATCAATATTGATTACAAGAAGACCGATAGGCTTCGCGGTCTGTGTGCTGTTGATCAGACGCGCGTGAGAAATATAAGTATCTTTTGTTTCGGCTCTTAAAAAACCCCCGCCGTTGAGAAGCAGCTGATACCCGCCGCGGCACTCACGAAGCGTATCCCATGTGTCGGCTTGTGTTGGATCGCTGACAGGTTCCAGTGACTGACCGGAGCGGCTGGAATGAAACACATGCCCATTCAGATCAAACAGATAAATGGAGCTCAGTGCGGAAATGGACTCCATGCGGTTTGTCAGCAGCGTGCGCATCTGCTGCGAAACAACCGCCAGATTCTGCTCAGAAGAACCCATCAGAGCCGACTGCACAGCCGAATCCGATAAGATGGATTTGGAGCAGGTGTTGATCGTGTCCAGAAGGCTTGATGTATTGGAATAAGTGGACTCGACCGTCTGCGTGGCAATGTCCGCGGCAGAATTGTCCAGCGTCTTATCGTATAAAGTTGTAAAGCAAATAATGCAGCTAATCGCGCACAGGAAAAGAAGAACGACCAGCACCATTAAAACACGCTTACTGATGGTGGATGGGGGTATTTTCTGATATAATTGTCGTGCAAGCGAACGGAGTCTGACCGGAAGGTTGCTCCCCGTTTTTTGAGCATGATTCATAAATTCTTTCTCTCCCAAGCTCGATTATGTGTGTATATCATAGCATAGCCGAAAGCGTTTTGTACAGAAGACAACCTGCCTGTGAGCGGAAAAGGTAAAGAATTTATAGGATTGCCGCAAGGATTTCAATTCCATATTTCTGCATTCTTGCTTATCATGAAATCAGTTCAGGTGACCGATGGTTCAATCGGCAAGAGTTATCGGCGAGAGATTTTGGTGCAAATGAAAGCTTGGAAAGCGCAGGAATACTGTATGTTTTCAAGTTTTTCAAACTGCACAGTTGCGCCAAAAGATCCGTCGATAACCACAGACGATTGAACCAGCGGTTACCTACAGGACAAATACAAAACAGGAGAAGAACAATGAAAAGAATTATCGCAATCATTCTTGCAGCGATCATGGTTTTCAGCATGGCTGCATGCGCTGCAAAGCAGACTTCGGATGAGCCGCAGACGGATGCGGTGCAGAACGACGCACAGGCATCCACCGAGGCAGAAAACACTGCGGATGACACTGCAGAAAGCACCGAGCCAGTCACGATCAACCTCTGGTCCCAGTTCTCCGATCCGAATTCCACAGACGGCAACTATATTGCGTTCTACGAAGCACTGGACGCGCTGAAGACGGCCATGCCCGAAGTGAACGTTGTGCATGAAGGCACGGAGCAGGAAGCCTACAAGGTCAAGATGAAGACGTCTATGGCTGCCAACGAGCTTCCCGACGTCTTCTTCAACTGGGGCTCGGCAACCATCAAGCCCTACGTTGACGCAGAGCTGGTTCTTCCGCTGAACGACTATCTGGACGATGCGACGATGTCCCGCCTGCTCGGCGGCACGACGGACAACTTCACGTTCGACGGCAAGATCTACGGTCTTCCCTACAGCGTCGCTGTTGCATCCCTTTACGCAAACACCGCGCTCTTTGAGCAGTATGGTCTGACGATCCCGACGAATTACGAAGAACTCGTTACCGCAGTCGAGACATTCAAGGAAAACGGCATTACGCCGATCGCTCTTGGCGAAAACACCCTGTGGCCGGGTCTGATGATCTACGGCATCATGGCGATCCGCATGGCCGGCACGGAATACTTCAACCAGGCAATGTCCGGCACGGCGACCTTCCAGACGGAAGAACTGATTCAGGCTGCACAGTATCTGCAGAACCTTTCTGAAATGGGCGCGTTCGGCGAGAGCGTTATGAGTACCTCGCAGGACGACGCGGTTGCGATGATCAAGCAGGGCAAGGCTGCGATGATGTTCATGGGCAGCTGGCTCAACGGCGACTGCGAAGCAGACGATTCCCTTGTCAAGGGGCAGGTCGATGTGATCAAGTTCCCGCTGCTCGACGGCGGCTCTGACAACATCAATGAGTTCCACGGCGGCTGCGGCGAAGGCTTCTTTGTCAGCGCCTCGACGGAGCATCCGAAGGAAGCGGCAGCAGTTGTTGCCTTTATCACCGAGTATATGTCCAAGGTGCAGTATGCTGCCGGTTCCGGCATGCCCGCGTGGAGCGCGGATCTGAGCGACGTGTCGGATCTGAACCGCCTGTCTGTTGAAATCGCAGAGCTGACGGCAGATGCAACCGGCTATGTGTACTGGCTGGATACGATTTCCGAAGGCTCCGCAGCGGACAGCCTGAAGAACGAAATCGCAGAGCTGATCGCCCTGCAGCAGACGCCTGAACAGTTCTGCGCAGATCTCGACGCAATCTATCTCAAGTAAAACACTGTCTGGATGATTGGTTTCTGCCTGAGAATGCAGCGTCCATAACGTTTATCGGCAGGGAGGACGGATGCGTTTTCCCTGCCGAGTTTTATTTCTGCGCTGCAAAATCAGCGCACACGGGAGGAAGATATGGAAAAACTCTTACGGAACAAACAGACATATCTCACGTTTATCTTACCTGCCTTATTGGTTTACACAGCGCTGGTTATTTTACCAATTGGCATGTCCGCCTTTTACAGCACGCTGGACTGGGACGGAATCGGAAACGGAACATTTGTCGGACTTGAAAACTTTATAAATCTCTTTACAAAAAACACCGCATTTACAAAGTCAATTGTAAACTCGCTTGTACTGGCGGTCGTATCGATCATACTTGAGATCATTCCGGGCGGAATCATCGCCATTATTCTTGCCCGCGGCTTTCCGGGAGAAAAAGTTTTCCGCACGATCTTCTTTATTCCGGTCGTTCTGTCGTCCGTTGTGATCGGTCAGCTGTTCCTGAAGATCTATAACAGCAATTACGGTCTTCTGAACACGATCATCGAATACTTCGGCGGAGCCGGCGTGGACTGGCTGGGCGATCAGAAAACAGTCCTGCTTGCGACGTTTTTCCCTGTCGCATATCAGTATCTCGGATACCACATGCTGCTTCTTTATACCGCAGCCAAGAGCATCCCGTTTGATGTGACCGAAGCCGCGATGATCGACGGCGCATCGGAGTGGCGAATTGCATGGAACATTACGCTTCCGCTGATCAAACCGATGATCAAGACCTGCGTGACGTTTGCCGTGATTGGCTCTCTGAAATTCTTTGACCTCGTATGGATTCTGACGAAGGGCGGTCCCCTGCACGCAAGCGAGGTTCCCACTACATTAATGTATACAACGATCTTCAACCGGAACGAATACGGCATCGGCAGCGCGATTGCGATTTTCGTCGTGCTGGAATGCCTGATGTTCTACCTAGTGATCGATAAGCTGTTCAAGATTGAACATGACTGCTGATGGAGAAACGCGATGAAACCTGTACATAAAAAGAAAAATGCGCCTGTGAAAGCGCTGATTTTTGCAATATTTGTCCTCTTTTCAGTGGTTCAGCTTTACCCACTGGTATTCCTGTTCTTTATGTCGCTGAAGGACAACAACGAAATTTTTGGCGGTAACATTGCCGGACTTCCGCAAAACTGGCATTGGGAAAACTATAAAAGCGCATTCCGCGACGGCAATATCGGACTGTATCTGTTCAACAGTGTTTTTGTCACCTTCACCACGATTCTGTTTACCATCATTCTGGCGTCTATGGTTGCGTATGCAATCACCAGAATGAAGCTCCGCTCCAACCGCTTTGTAAAAGCCTATTTCTCTCTCGGCATGATGATCCCGCTGCACGCGGTTCTGCTTCCGGTGTTCATTATTCTGCGGGATTTGAAAATGCTCAGCACCTATCAGGCGCTCATTATTCCGTATGTCGCCTTTGCACTTCCGCTTGCGATCTATGTTCTGTCCAACTTCTTTGCGTCGCTTCCGATTGAGCTGGAGGAATCGGCGTGTCTGGACGGATGCGGTTTGTTCCGCGCGTTTGTACAGATCATTCTGCCGCTGATCACACCGGCTATTGCAACGGTATCTATCTTTACGTTCCTGAGCACGTGGAACGAGATGATGTTCGCCATCACCTATGTCAGTAAGAATCAGTTCCGGACTCTGACGGTCGGCATTATGCAGATGGTCGGCCAGTATACCACAAACTGGGGCGGTCTTGCGGCAGGACTTGTTGTCGCAACAATCCCCACAATTCTGATGTATCTTCTGATGAGCAATCAGATCGAGAGCGGCATGGTCGCCGGCGCAGTCAAAGGATAAGGAGAATACCTATGAACCAGAAAGAAACGTTTAACCGTGCAGATGCGGACTATATGAATCCGGCGCTTTCCGCTGCGAAGCGCGCAGATCTGCTTCTGGCGCATATGACGCTGGAGGAAAAAACTGCGCAGATTGGCTCGTGCTGGGTCTACCAGTTGACGGACGGCGGCCGTTTTTTCGATGAAAAGGCGCAGCCGATCATGGAAAACGGCATCGGTCAGATCACGAGAATCGGCGGCGCAAGCACGATGCTGCCAAAAGAATGTGCCGAGACGGCAAATCAGATCCAGACATGGCTTCTGGAGCATACGCGGCTGGGAATCCCGGCAATTGTCCACGAAGAAGCGTGCAGCGGCGTGCTCGCCCGCGGCGGCACGGTATTTCCGCAAACGCTCGGCGTGGCCTGCTCGTGGAACCGGCGTATGCCGGAGATGATGGGCGAGATCATCCGCCGCCAAATGCGCTCGGCGGGTATGCATCTGGCGCTGGCTCCCCTGATGGACGTGACGCGTGATCCACGCTGGGGGCGCGTGGAGGAAACCTACGGCGAAGATCCGTACATGGTCTCTTCCATGTCGACATCATTTGTGACAGGCTTGCAGGGAAAATCGCTCAAGGACGGCGTTGCGGCGACCGGGAAGCATTTTGTCGGCTATGGCGCTTCCGAGGGCGGCATGAACTGGGCTCCTGCGCATATTTCGGAGCGCGAACTCCGGGAAGTGTATCTGACGCCGTTTGAAGCGGCAGTCAAGAAAGCTTCGATGGCGTCCATTATGCCGGGATATCATGAGCTGGACGGCGTTCCCTGCCATGCCTCAAAAACGCTGCTGCGCGATACACTGCGCGACAAGTGGCATTTTGACGGCATCGTTGTATCCGACTACTTCGCCATTTCGCAGCTGTACAGCTACCATCATCTCGTCGAAAACAAAACGGATGCGATCGCGCAGGCACTTTCATCTGGCGTGGATTCGGAACTGCCCAACACAGACTGCGCAGCAGAACCCCTGCTTGACGGTGTGCGTGAGGGAAAAATCGACATGGATCTGCTGGATCGGTCCGTGCGCCACATTCTGAAGCTCAAGTTCGAGCTTGGTCTGTTTGAAAATCCGTTCGTCGATCCGGATACGGCTGCGGCAGCGTTTGACACCGACGAAGACCGTGCGGCTGCACGTAAAATTGCGCAGGAAACGATGGTTCTTTTGAAAAATGACGGCACGCTGCCGCTCAAAAAGACATACAAAACGATTGCCATCGTCGGTCCGAACGCCGACTCCGTGCGCAATATGCTCGGCGACTATACCTATCCAGCACACATTGAATCTCTTATAGAGGTCAAGGTGACCGATAACGCGCTGGCGCAGCCCGTCCCGGACGATGTGGACACCGATCATATCCATCTGCCGCACATGAAAAGCATCCTGACGGCAATTTGTGACAATCTGGAAGATCAGGCACGAATCCTGTACTCCAAGGGCTGCGACGTTCTGGGCAGCTGCGCGGACGGGATCGAAGACGCAGTCAAAATCGCTTCGCAGGCAGATCTGGTCATTGCCGTGCTGGGTGACAAAGCGGGGGTCGTGGAAGACTGCTCGACCGGCGAGACGCGCGACAGCTCTACGCTCCATCTGCCCGGCCAGCAGGAACAGCTGTTCCGGGCTGTGGCGCAGACAGGCGCGCAGCTTATTACAGTTCTGATCAACGGGCGGCCCTATGTGCTGGACGAAATTCTGGAAAAATCAAACGCCGTTCTGGAAGCGTGGCTTCCGGGCAGTGAGGGCGCCGAGGCGGTTTGCGACGTTCTGATGGGACGCTGCGATCCGAGCGGACATCTGGCAATTTCGTTCCCGCGCGCAGTCGGACAGGTTCCAGTATTTTACGCGCACAAGCGTTCTGGCGGGCGGTCGCATTGGAAGGGTGATTACGTCGACGGCAGCACAAAGCCGCTCCTTCCGTTTGGCTTCGGCTTAAGCTATACGACGTTTGCATACTCCGATTTTGAAATTGAGAGCGAAGAAGTGCCGACGACAGGCTCGTTCAAGGCGTCCATCTGCGTGCAGAACACAGGAAATATGCCCGGAGACGCAGTTGTTCAGCTGTATTGCGCAGACCCGGTCGCCTCTGTAACCAGACCTGTCAAGGAACTCAAGGGCTTCGCGCGTGTTCATTTGGAGTGCGGGCAAAAAGTCCGTGTACAGTTTGAAGTTGCGGCATCGCAGATGGCTTTTGTTGACCGCGATATGCGGTTCGTGGTTGAGCCGGGCGAGATTCAGGTGATGTTCGGCGAACATGCGGAGAAAATCGCTGCATCCGGCACTGTGACGCTGACCGGTGAAAAGCAATATGTAGACGAAAGCCGTGAATTCTTCAGTCAGTACACGGTTCAGGACGTGGGTTAATAATATGGAACGACAAAAGTGGCTGTCCATCGATGGAAAGCTGTGGCGCGTATTGACAAAAGTCGGAGAAGCACTCATTTTGAACTTTTTCTGGCTCATCCTGTCCGTTCCCGTTCTGACGTCTGGCGCGGCGACGATTGCGTTTTACTATGCAATGACAAAGGCTGTGCGCCGGGAACAGGGCGGATATGCCGCCTGTTTCCGGGCGTCGTTTCGCTTGAATCTCAAAGCCTCCATATTGCCAACGGCAATTGCGATTGCTGCGGTCGCGCTTTACTGGCTCGGTATTCAGAAAATATGGTCCTGCGGAAACACATTCGCGCAAACGCTCTGCTTTGCCATTGCCGTGCTGCTTACCGCGATCTTTTTCTGGATTTGCCCGCTGCTTTCGAGGTTCGAACTGCGGGCAGACGAAGCGTGGAGGATGGCGTTCTATTGCGCTATTCGCCATTTCCCCAGAACAGCAGTGCTGCTTCTCGCTGCTTTTGCAGGCGGCAGCCTGATTTGGATTTTCCTGCCGGCAGTCATTTTTGTTCCCTGTATGCTTATGGCGCTTGCGTCCAGAATTCTGGAACCTGTGCTGGTCGGCATTGCAAAAAACAGCGCGAAAAACCAATCGGATTCCGAAGCAGATCCGTGGTATTTGTCTGAATAGGAGGCTGTATGAATTACATTGGCATTGATCTTGGCACGTCGGCGTGCAAGCTGCTGCTGGTCAGCGAAAACGGCTCGATTTTGAATACGGTAACGAAGGAATATCCCCTCAGCTTCCCGCATCCCGGCTGGTCGGAGCAGAAGCCCGAGGACTGGTGGAGCGCAGTTGTGACCGGTGTTCCCGAGCTGCTGCGCGGCTTTGACGCAAGTGAAGTTGCGGGCATCGGCTCCGGCGGGCAGATGCACGGCCTTGTCGCTCTGGATGAAGCCGACAACGTCATCCGTCCGGCGATTTTGTGGAACGATGGGCGCACGTCTAAAGAAGTCGACTATCTCAATAACGTCGTCGGCAAAGACAAGCTGTCCTCGCTGACGGCCAACATTGCCTTCGCGGGCTTCACCGCCCCGAAGCTCCTCTGGATGCGCGAAAACGAGCCGGAGAACTTCGGGAGAATCGCAAAGATCATGCTCCCGAAGGACTACCTGACCTACAAGCTCACGGGCGTCCACGCCTGCGATTACTCCGATGCTTCGGGCATGCTGCTGCTTGACGTGCAGCACAAGTGCTGGTCAAAGGAAATGCTTGACATCTGCGGCGTTTCGGAAAGCCAGATGCCGCAGCTCTTTGAGAGCTTTGCGGTCGTCGGCACGCTGACAAAAGAGGCGGCACAGACACTTGGCCTTCCGGAATCGGTCAAGGTCGTGGCTGGCGCGGGCGCCAATGCCGCGGCGGCGGTCGGTACCGGCACGGTCGGCGC
>ERZ779895.2378-NODE-2378-length-17096-cov-8.153512_pt1 | contig 17096 bp, 13 predicted proteins | sample MGYA00511093_ERZ779895 | MGnify/ENA primary metagenome ERZ779895 (study PRJEB29588, sample SAMEA2142970) | human gut metagenome | biome: human gut; feature: human-associated habitat; material: faeces | place: Denmark | collected 2008/2010 ... | reverse complement strand
CAAAAGGAAGCGAAAACCAATTGCTGACGCAGTAGTTTCCATGTAGCGCTAAATTCTAGTTCATGGGTGAGTTTCTTCTGGTTAGCCATCGCTAATATTACAGCATGATAATGACGTGCTGTCAATAGAGTCAGGTCAGCCGAGGGCGGTGTCGAGGCTCATCATGACGACGAACCCGGCGGCGAAGGCGATTGTTCCGACGTTGGAGTGCGGCTCGCCGGACATTTCGGGGATAAGCTCCTCAACGACGACGTAGACCATGGCGCCGGCGGCGAAGCTCAGCAGGTACGGCAGCACCGGGACTACCAGCCCGGAAAGCAGCACGGTCAGGACGGCGGCGAGGGGTTCCACGGCGCCGGAGAGGGTTCCCAGCAGGAACGCCCTGCCCTTCCCCATTCCGGAGGAGCGCAGCGGCAGGGAGATTATGGCGCCCTCTGGGAAGTTCTGGATAGCAATGCCGAGGGAGAGCGCCAGCGCGGAGGCGGCGGCAATGCTGGCTCCGCCGCTGGCAAGCCCGGCGTAGACCACTCCGACCGCCATTCCCTCGGGGATATTGTGGAGGGTCACGGCGAGGAGGAGCATGGTGTTTTTGCTGAGGGAGCTGCGGCCGCCCTCCGGGGCGTCGGAGTTCATGTGCTGGTGCGGGATAACGCGGTCGAGGAACAGCAGGAACAGTATTCCGAGCAGGAATCCCGCCGCCGCTGGAACAAATCCGAGCCGCCCCAGCCCCTCGGACTGCTCTATCGCGGGAATGAGCAGGCTCCATACGGAGGCCGCCGTCATGACCCCCGCCGCGAATCCGGTGAGGCTCCGCTGAACCAGGAAGTGCGGCTGTCTGCGCAGGAAGAATACGCAGGCGGCTCCGGCCGTGGTGCCGATGAAGGGGATAAGTATGCCGTAGATTATCTGGGTCTGCATTCATGCCTTCTTTCTAATTAATTCGGAATTTCGGTGCCGCCTCCGGCGGCGGATTCAAATTACGGGCAGGCTCAGCACCTGAATGTTTTCGCCGAGTGTAGTATATCTGTGAGGTAGTTATAACTAACCATCACTCGCGAGCATCAGTTAGCTATAACTACCTTAATATTGTACCACTAACTGCGGGATTTGTCAAGCGGTTTGTGATATCCGGGAAGAAATTGATAGATAATCGTGCAGTAAATTGCAGTCCGGGAGGCTCTACAATGGAGGTAAAACAAAGGAGGAAACGCCATGAAAACAGTATTTGAGCTTCTCAACCACGACAACACGATATCGGTGAACCGCCGGCTGGCGCATGCGCTGGGGCTGTCGGAGGCGGTGATATACGCGGCTCTGCTGGCGAAGCACGCCTGGTACGAACAGCACGGAAAGCTCTCCGACGGGTGGTTTTATTCCACAGTGGACGACATGGAGGAATCCACGTCGCTGACGAAGTGCCAGCAGTCCCGGTGCGTGAAGCGGCTGGTCAGCGCTGGACTTATCCGGTGCGCGGCGAAGGGTCTCCCGGCGCGGCGGTTCTTTTACATCGTGGACGACCCCCAGCTCCTGGAGGGAATAATCGGCGTCTGCGAGCCGTCCCCGGAAGAAAACGCTCCGGCAGTGCGCAGTGAAACCTCCCCGCAGGAAGTAAGGAAATCCGACAGCTGGCAGGCAGGAATCACGGCGGCAGGCAGTGCGGAATCCTCACAGAAAACCAAAGACAATAAAACAAAAGAAAATAAACCTGAGAACATCAAACCCGACAGCGCGCAGCTGGAAGCGGCACGCTCCAGGATAAACCACGCGGGGCTTTCCAGGAAGTACGGAAGCGGATTCGCCGACCTTGCCGCAGAGGTCACGGCGGAGGGCATGGCGGGAACCTTCACGCTTACGACTGACGGACGGACTTTATCAGCAGAGGAAATTTCTTCTGTATTTTCCAGGATAGATTACAGCGCGGTGAGCCACGTTGCGGACTACATATCCGGCAAGAGCGGTATACGGAACCTGAAAGCGTACCTGCGCTCGGCGCTGTACAGGGCGGTCGGGGAGATTTCCCAGAAGCCCGCCCCGCCAAAGCGCGACTACAACGCGCCGCTGTGGGACGACGACAGGAGCGCGGCTCTGAACGAGGATATCCTCGGGGAACTGCGCGAGATGTACGGAGCGCCGAAAAGCTCCGGGAAGGACTACAACGCGCCGCTGTGGTAGCCTGCGGAGGTTCTCAGGCGGAGAATATCAGCCCCAGAAACATCACCGCCCCGGCGGTATTTCCCTTTGCGGGAGCTTCGTGGGCGGAGCGGTACAATCAGGAAGTTTTTTGCAACAATCAGGAAGTTTTGCTTGACGGCGAAATGTAATTGTTGTATAATTATTATAAATATATGAGCGGGCGCGGCGGAAGCCGAAAAGCCCGGCACACAAGGAGGAAACAATGAAGCATAGATTATTCAAATGCGGCAGGCTGAGCGGAATGCTCCTGGGAGCCGCGGCGCTTCTGGCGATGGTGCCGCTGATGTCGGTTCCGGCTCTGGCTGAGGAACCCGGCGCTGCTTACGCAGCGGCCTCAGCGCCGGCGGCGTCAAACTCAGACGGCATGGATTTCACCCCTACGGCGAACTACTGGAATTATTACGATGAGAGCGGCGTAAGAAAACAGTTTAGTCCTGACGATGCCGGCTGGACTATTACCGCCAGGGACTGGAAGTGGTACGGAAAGGCCGAGGGCGATATCCAGGCTAATACCCTCGAGATACTGAACGATTTCAATCTCTATACCACCGATAATTACGCAATAAAGCTCCCGGCGGGCAGCACCGTGATTTTCCATGCCGACGTCCTGCTTGAATCCAAGGTCAACTGCATATACTCCGATGGCTCAATCACCCTTAAGGGCGTGAGCAAAAACAATGACAGGCACACGCTGACATTCGGAAGTGCGGGAATATCCTCAGGATTAGACGTTACAGTCGAGAACCTCAAACTCAAAACCGACCCGGAATCCGTTGAAAGCTACGAATACGCCATTGAAGCGAAAAAAAACCTCAGGCTTCAGGACTGCTATTTCTACGCCGGCGACGAATGGAAGGGAAAGAACGTAGTAATGTGCAATACCTACAATATAAGCAGGGGCGTTAACATTGATATCCCCGGCTCGTATTTCGCTTCCATCTCCGGATATGGAAACTATATTGCGAATATCGCTGATGTCAGCAACGTTACATACGGCGGCGGCAACAGCGAAATCAAAATTGGCGAAAGCTACGAAAATAAAACCAGCTACCTGAGACCCGCGGACGACTCCGCGCGCATGGAACTCATCACAAATACCTTCTGGACGGCGGACTACGGCAAGTATATTTACGAGGAAGCGATGTCCGACACCGACAGCGGCAGTTACAAGACCCTCGGCGGCAAGACCTATTCGATAAAGCTCTCAGACCTGATGAGCACAAACATCAACGAATATGAATGGATCCTCGTTGACGCCGATTCGCTGAAATCAAAAGGTTACAAAATCGGTTTATATATCGGGCTTGACAATATCTGGTACCTTAACGTCACCGTACCGAACAAGGAACTGTTATCGAATACAAACGTTTACATTGACTTCTCTGACACAGAGTACGCATTCGGCACCGGGGAGACAAAGAGGCTTCACTTAATTATCGGCGAATCGTTAAAGACCAACAAGCTCGAAATAGTCAACCCGAGCAAAAATGACGCGGACGACCTGCTGAAACACGTTGATATATCCCTTAAATTAAACAACAAAGAGACCCCGTATATTAAGGATTCCAAGTTATACTACCTGATCCCGGAGAATTATGAGTTCAAGCTGTCCCTCCTGCCGAAAAACTGCGAGCTGACAAGCGTATTCTACGGGGATTCAGATACGGACTGCGAACCGATAGGCCCCTCTATTGACGCGCTCTATACTAACTTTCTGGAAAGCGACAAGGGCGTGTATATCTGGTATTCCGAGTCAGACGAGAAGCAGTACAGCACTCTGAGTATCTCGGACGAGCTTATCAGCGCCGTGAAGGCGGAAAAGATCAACAGCGTTATCGCCTATGACGACGTGAGCGACAAGGCATGGAGCCTTGACAGCGCAATAAATGAATTCCCGACCAGCTTCCTGAACGGCAGATCAATAGAAATAACGATCTCCGCCGAGGATTACGGCGTAAGCGACATCTGCGGAAAAGAGCCGCGCTACGAACAAGGGATCAATCTCTATAAGCTGGACTACCTCTTTGTTGAGGGAGACACTGTGATAACCGCTCCGGTGCGCGAGCTGTGCAAGTTTAACGCATTTTCGGTCAACGGTCCTCAGCCCATAATAAAGGGCGACAGAGACCCATCCGGTATGGGCTATCTCGGCGTGGAGTACACGATAACCGTTCCGTTCGACGAAGGGAAGCTCCTTGTCGGCGCTGACTTCAACGGCACGCCTATAGAGCCGTACACGGCGGACGATAATGGCTGGAACTACAAGATTACCACGATCAGCGGAGCAGAAAACAAGTTCGTGTTCACATACACCGACGTTGCAACCCTCAGGATCCCCAAGCCGGAGCACGGCAAGGTGGAGTTCACCGGAACTTTGGACGGCGGCAGGGGCGTTAACACCCTGGAAGACGGCACCAGCGTCTACACACTGGCGACAAACGACACGGTGACGCTCAAGTTTGTTCCGGACGACGGGTACAAGTTCGTATCCGCGGCGCAGGACGGCTCTGAGCTGAAGGTCGGTTCTGACGGCACCTGTGTTATAACAATGGATCAGCTCGCTGACTGGACCATCACGGCGAAGTTCGAGAAGAAGTCCGGAGGTTCTACAGGCGGCTCTACAGGCGGTTCTACAGGCGGTTCCACTGGAGGTTCTACGGGCGGAAGCCACAGACCTTCCACTAACTCTGACAAGACGGTGGAGAGCACTCCGACGATGGACGGCAAGCCGATGAGCTGGAACGACATCGGTAATCATCTGAGCAAGCTTCCTGGAAACAGCTCCGCGAAGATCTCGCTGAACGGCAAGACCACCCTGCCCGAAGCGGTTATCAGCGCGATAAAGGACAGAAAGCTCACTGTTGAGTTCGTATACGACAGCGTTAAGAGCTGGGTAGTACGCGGCGACAAGATCGGCACAGTTTCTGCGGCTGAGCTTGCGTCTTTCCCGGGCAACGCTGACTCCAGCGCTCTTCGCGGCGTGTTCGGAGTTGACCTCAAGGTCGGCGGCACAAAGGTTCCGGCAGAACTGAAGCTCGCGTTCCGCAAGGGATTCGCGGGTCAGTTCGCGAACGTATACAAGCTGAACGGCGGCGTTCTGGAATTCCAGCGCTGCGTAAAGGTAGGCGCGGACGCCACTGCGGTGATCCCCGGCGCTGACGCGGCTGGCGAGTACGTTGTTATGGTTTGCGAATTCAGCGACGTTCCCGGCGACGCCGATAACGACGGCGTACTCAGCGCCCTCGACGCCTCCGCAGTACTCAAGGAGGCGGTAGGCATGGCGAAGTCCGCGAACGCGGCTGTGTGCGACTTTAACGGCGACGGAGAAGTCAACGCGCTGGACGCGGCGGCAGTGCTGAAGGCGGTCGTAGGAGTAAGGTAATTCGTATCGCGAGATAAATTACGGGCAGGCGCTAAGCCTGCCCGTTTTTTGTTAAACTATAATTTAGCGGCGAGTGTTCCGCTTACCGCAATCCCTAATCGGGAGTCAAGGGGGACGCGTCCCCCTTGCGAGTCGAGGGCAGCGCCCTCGTCGCCGTCAGGCGAAACACTCCGCACGGAGTGCGGCTACTCTGCGCGCCGGCGCGCAGTTAAACGTCCAAAAAGCGCTAAAGGGGTGTGGGGGAAAACAAGAGTTTTCCCCCACAAGCAACATATAAAATCTAGTCGTGACTATCCTCCGAAACAGTCCGGTGGACTGTTTCGGAAGCATTCTACGCCGCTAAATTCTAGTTTATCACCACCCCACTCCCCATAATCCACCACAAAAAAGCTCCCCCCGGTCACCCGAGGGGAGCTTCTATGCACTTAAAGAGCAGAAATTACTTGAGCTCTGCGAAGTACTTGATGGTTCTAACCATCTGAGAGGTGTAGGAGTTCTCGTTATCATACCAAGAAACAACCTGAACCTCATAGAGATCGTCAGCGATCTTAGCTACCATTGTCTGTGTAGCGTCGAACAGGGAGCCGTATCTCATACCGATAACATCGGAAGAAACGATCTGATCCTCGTTGTAGCCGAAGGACTCGGAAGCAGCAGCCTTCATAGCAGCGTTGATGCCTTCCTTGGTAACGTCTGCGCCCTTAACAACAGCGGTAAGGATAGTGGTGGAACCTGTGGGAACAGGAACACGCTGTGCAGAACCGATGAGCTTGCCGTTGAGCTCGGGGATAACCAGACCGATTGCCTTTGCAGCACCGGTGGAGTTCGGAACGATGTTAGCTGCGCCAGCTCTTGCTCTTCTCAGGTCGCCCTTTCTGTGAGGACCATCGAGGATCATCTGGTCGCCGGTGTAAGCGTGGATAGTGCTCATGATACCGGACTGGATAGGAGCATAATCGTTCAGTGCCTTAGCCATAGGAGCGAGGCAGTTAGTGGTGCAGGAAGCAGCGGAAATGATCTTGTCGTCAGCGGACAGGGTCTTCTCGTTAACGGAGAAAACGATGGTCTTGAGGTCGTTGCCTGCCGGAGCAGAGATAACTACCTTCTTAGCGCCTGCGTCGATGTGAGCCTGGGACTTGTCCTTGGAGCAGTAGAAACCTGTGCACTCGAGAACAACGTCAACGCCGATCTTGCCCCAAGGAAGATCCTTAGCGTCCTTCTCAGCGTAGATGGTCAGGGTCTTGCCGTCAACAGTGATGGTACCCTTCTCATCATCAGCGGTAACGGTGTGAAGATTCTCACCGATCTTGCCGCAGTAGCCGCCCTGAGCGGTATCGTACTTGAGGAGCTGAGCAAGCATAGAGGGCTTGGTCAGGTCGTTGATAGCTACTACATCGTAGCCCTTAGCGCCGAACATCTGTCTGAATGCGAGGCGTCCGATACGGCCAAAGCCGTTAATTGCAACTTTAACATCTGCCATTGGAATATTCCTCCTGAGAAATAATTATTTGCTCCGACTGGCGAAGCAGCAGACACACCCAGACGGGTATATCATTACATATTTATTATACTAAAAATCTGTAATTTTATCAAGATGTTTGAGGAAAATTAATCGCAGACTTTCATAAAAAAATGCCAAGTTTTTTTGTGCATTTCGCCGAAACAGCGAACCTCGTCACCCGCAAAAACGTTCAATCGGAGCCGTGGAACTTCTTCACGAACCAGATCGAGTTCATATCCGCCACGGAGAATTCCCGGTGGTTCAGGTACTCCAGGCAGCCCGCCGGAGTGGTGAACTCGAACCGCAGCTTGTAGGAGTACAGCGCCTGCACGTCGTAGCCGAGCGCCTTGTTGAGCTTGTTGCTGCCGTACTTCCCGTCGCCGAGGAGCGGATGCCCCACATGCGCGAAATGCGCGCGTATCTGGTGAGTCCGCCCGGTCAGCAGGTCGACCTCCAGCAGCGAGTTCCCGCCCCGGGTCTCGAGCACGCGGTACTTCGTGAGTATCGTGCGGTTCTGCGGGGTCTTGCGGTCGGAGACGATCACGCGGTTCTCGTCTGACAGCTTCTCGAGGTAGGCGGTCAGCGTGTCGGCGCGCTTCGGAAGCTCCCCCTGCACAACGCAGAGGTACAGCTTGACAAGCTCCCTGTCGCGTATTTTCTGGTTGAGCACCCGCAGCGACTCCGCGTTCTTCGCGGCTATGACTATCCCGCCGGTGTTGCGGTCGATACGGTTGCAAAGCGCCGGAACAAAGCTCTGCTCGCTATCCGGGTCGTACTCCCCCTGCTTCCAGAGGTAACATTTTATGCGGTTTATCAGCGTGTCGGAGGTGTTGTCGTTGTCCTCGTGTACCACCATTCCGACCGGCTTGTCGCACAGAAGTATATTTTCGTCCTCGTATATCACGTCTATTTCCGGCGGGACCTCCCGGAAATCCGCAGTCTTTTCCCTGCCTCCGGTGTCAAGCAGCTCGTCGCTCAGGTAAAACCGGAACACGTCCCCCTCGCTGAGCTTCACGTTCGGTTCGGTTCTGGCTCCGTTGAGCTTTATGCGTTTCTTGCGCATCAGCTTGCAGATAAGCGGCAGCGACAGGTTCGGGTAGGCTTTGGTGAGGAATCTGTCGGCGCGCTGCCCGGCGTCGTTTTTGGTTACTGTTATCTCGGTCATAATTTCCTCTCAGTGAATTGATGTTTCTATTATACCCCCTCCGACCCGGCTTGTCAAGCGAACCGGAAATAAAAACGGCGGCTCATCGGAACCGCCGTGATTCATTTAAACTAGAGGCTTCCCGCAGAACGGGCAGAACTTCGCGCCGGGCTTCACTGCGTTTCCGCAGTATGTACAGAACGCAGAAGCGGAGTTCGCTTTCGGCTGAGCGGGAACGGGCTGGGGCGCGGGTGCGGGAATCGGTGTGGGAGCAGGCACAGGCTCGGGAATCGGCGCGGGAGCAGGCACAGGCTCGGGAACCGGCATAGGAGCAGGCACAGGCTCGGGAATCGGCGTGGGAGCAGGCACAGGCTCAACAGGAGTCGGAACCGCGTTCACAGGCTGAACCGGAACCGGCTGAACAGGCTGAACGCTCTGAACAGGCTGCGCTGCCTGGGCATTCGGCTGATACTGTGGGTGCTGAGTCTGCTGGGGCTGCTGATAAGGAATAGTCGGCAGCTTCGGCTCAAATGCGGACTGGCTGTCCTTCGGCTCGTCTGCGGTGTTGTTGTCGGTATCGATCCCGGCGTTCTTTCTCACCGCGAGAACGGTCTCAAACAGAATGCGCAGAACGACGTTTCCCACGATGACGTACTTGAATATAGCGCCGAATCCGTCGATGGTGGTGATGCACTTCGCAATGCCTATAAACACAAGGAACGCCGCCAGGGAGTAGTAGGTTATCTTCACGATGTAAAGCGGCAGGAAGCGCTGACCGTTCGCGTACTGCATGAATTTGCCCGCGGACGGATCCTTCGCCTTCGGGCCGAAAACCTTCCAGTAAAGCAGGATCCCCGCCGCAACTGAAATAACAAGTCCCAGTATAGTAAGCAGGAGATTCGCGATCATGCCGCCGCTCAGGGCTGCGTAGATATCAAACATAGCGTGTACCTCGTTTCATTTGATTTTTCGGCGTGTGCCGTAATAGAATTATAACATAATTATACGACAAATGCAACAATATTTGTTATATTTTTTCAGAAATATCAAACGGAGTGGTCTGGTAAACGAAGTAGTTCAGCCAGTTGGTGTAGATGAGCGTGGAATGCGCCCTCCACTTGAGCACAGGCTGCTTCGCGGGGTCGTCGTCCGGGAAGTAGTGAGCGGGGATCTTCGGGTTAAGACCCTTTTCAAGGTCGCGCTTGTACTCCAGAGCCAGGGTGTCCGCGTCGTACTCGGAATGCCCTGTTATGAAGAACTGGCGGCTGTCCTCGCTGCAAACGGCATACACGCCCGCCTCGTCGGAAACCGCCATCACCTTGAGCTGCGGCACCTTCTCGATGTCCTCGCGGCGAACCTCGGTATGGCGTGAATGCGGCGCCCAGAACTCGCTGTCGAACCCTCGGAACAGTCTTGATTTCGGTGTGAGCAGAGTGTGCCTGAACACGCCGGAGAGCTTCTCCGGGAGCGGGTACTTCGGAATGCCGTAGTGGTAGTACAGAGCCGCCTGAGCCGCCCAGCAGATGTGGAACGTGGAATGCACATGTGTTTTCGTCCAGTCCATTATTTTGCAAATCTCCTCCCAGTAGTCGACCTCCTCAAACGGAAGGTGCTCCACCGGAGCGCCGGTGATTATGAACCCGTCAAAGTTCATGTCCTTTATCTCGTCGAAGGTCTTGTAGAAGTTCAGCAGGTGCTCATGTGAGGTGTTCTTGCTGGTGTAGGTTGAGGTCTGCACGAGAGTCACCTCGATTTGCAGCGGAGTATTAGACAGGCTGCGGAGTATCTGCGTTTCAGTCGCGACCTTGGTCGGCATGAGGTTCAGTATGCCTATCTTCAGCGGACGTATGTCCTGGTGGAGCGCGCGGTGCTCCGTCATGATGAATATATGCTCGTTTTCAAGTATCGACTGCGCGGGCAGCCCGTCGGCTATTTTTACTGGCATTTTTTATTCCTTTCCCATTGCGTATCCTTTGATACAGCCGCAGAACGCGGCATTTATTTTTATAATATGAATCTATTATAGCTCAACGCGCTGTTTTTGTCAAGTTTGCGCCGCACCCGCTGAATAGTACGGAAAACCCCGGGAAGCCGAGCCTCCCGGGGTCTGTATCATTCGATGTTCTGAATCTGCTCGCGTATCTTTTCTATCTCGCTCTTCTGGTCGACGACTATGCGCGTTACCTCGATGTCCTGCACCTTGGAGCCTATGGTGTTGGTCTCGCGGTTCATCTCCTGCACCAGGAAGTCAAGCTTCCTGCCCACAGGCTCGCCGGATTCCAGCATTGTGCGGAACTGCGCGATGTGGCTGCGCAGGCGTACCGTTTCCTCGTCCACGGCGGTCTTTTCGGAGAATATCCCCGCTTCCATGAGTATGCGGTTTTCGTCGATGTTCGTGGAGCTCAGCACCTCGCACATCTTGTCGTAGAGCCGCCTGCGGTAGTCCTCCACCACCTGCGGGGAGCGCGTTTCTACTACGCCGACCCACTCCTCGATTTTATCCAGGCGCGACATTACGTCCCGCTTCATGCGCTCGCCCTCGGCTTCACGCATCGCGATGAAGTGCTCCAGAGCCTCCTCCGCCGCCGACTTCACGTCAGCCCAGAGCTGCTCCTCGTCGGTCTCGGTCTTTACTACGGTGAACGCGTCCGGGATACGCAGGATATCCGACAGCGAAAGGCCGTCGTTCAGCGAATACTCCTCCTTAACGGAGCGCAGCGCGTCAACGTATTCCTTTACTATTTCCTTATTTATAGTTATCTTCTCGTCCGCGGCCTCAACGTTGTTCACCAGCACGGATATCTCCACCTTGCCGCGGTTTATCCTGCCCTGGAGCAGGCTCTTGAGCTTCTCCTCGATGTAGCCCAGGCTGCGCGGGAGCCGCGAGCTGAACTCGTAATACCGATGATTCACCGCGCGTATCTCTACGGTGATATCCCTGCCGTTAAGTACCTGATGACCTCTGCCGAAGCCTGTCATGCTCTTTATCATGTTACTGTCCTTTCGACCTGTTGAACCCTACTGCTGTCAGATGTGCGCCAGACCCTTGTCCAGCATGTACTGCGCCGCGTGCATGATGCCCGCCTTTCCCGTCGGGAACGTAAGCCCGCCCTGGAGCCATACAGCATACGGCTCACGCAGCGGAGCGTCCGCTGAAAGCTCGATGGAAGCGCCCATCGTAAAGGCTCCAGCCGCCATTATGACCTGGCTGTCGTAGCCCGGCATGTCCCACGGCTCCGGGGAAGCGAAGCTGTCCACCGGGGAGCCGGCCTGAATGCCCTGGCAGAACGCGATGAGCTGCTTCTCGCCGCCGAGCTTCAGCGTCTCGATGATGTCGGTGCGCTTCTCGCTGTACTTCGGGAACGCCTCGAAGCCGAGAAGCTCCGCCAGAGCCGCCGCAAACGCCGCAGTCTTGAGCGCCGCGCATACCGCTTCCGGCGCATGGAATATTCCAAGGTACATTCCGCGGAGCTGATTCAGACTCGCGCCGACCTCCTTGCCAGTGCCCGGAGTGGTCAGCCTGAACGCGCACAGCTCCACGAGGTCTGCCCTGCCCGCGATGTAGCCGCCGGTCTCCGCGATTCCGCCGCCGAGATTCTTGATAAGGCTGCCCGCGATGAGGTCGGCGCCGACTGAAACCGGCTCCTTTTCCTCGACCAGCTCGCCGTAGCAGTTGTCGGTGAATATCACGCAGTCCGGATTAACGCTGCGGACTGCCTCGCATATCTTCGCGATGACCTCAATGCTCAGCGACGGGCGCAGGGAATATCCCCTGGAGCGCTGGATATAAGCCATCCTGCAGGTTCCCGCGCGGCGCTTTATGCCGTCGTAGTCCGGGGTGCCGTCCGGCAGGAGGTCTACCTTGCCGAACTTCACGCCGAAATCCTTCAGTGAACCTATCCCATCACCGGAAATTACGCCCTGCATGGTGTCGTAGGGGTCGCCGGTGACGGAAAGCAGCTCGTCCCCGGGGCGGAGGACACCGAACAGCGCGGTGGTTATCGCGTGGGTGCCGTTCACGAAATTGTGGCGCACCAGGGCGTCCTCGGCGCCGAGTATCTGCGCGAAGACCGCGTCCAGCTTGTCCCTGCCGTCGTCGCCGTAGCCGTAGCCGTTAGTCCCCTTCATGTGGATATCGCTTATCCTGTTGTCGATGAACGCCTTTAAAACGCGCTCGCCGTTGTATTCCGCCATGCGGTCGAACTCGGCAAACTGCGGAGCGCACAGCTCCATTGCCTTTTTTCCTGCTTCCACCAGTTCCGGTGAATAATCGAAGAATGCCATTTTATCTATCCTTTCAAGCCCGGGAGCCTTCCCGGAATACAATTAACGCATACATTTTTATTTTACACTTTTTTAGGGGTTATGTCAACACCTAAATGTGAAAAATTCATAAATTCTGACGCTCTGCAATATGGATTGACTTTTTCAGGAAAAGCGGGTATAATAGAAAGACCAAAGGAGGGTGATATATGAAAAAAAGAATCGCGATACTATCTGCGCTGCTTCTGCTGACAGGCTGCACCGGGAACGTCACATCGCCAGTGAGCCAGCCGAGCCAGTCCAGCCAAACCAGCCAAACCAGCCAGTCCGAGCAGTCCGGAACTGCGCCGAAGGAGTCCACGCCGGAAAGCTCCGCACAGGCGGAAGCCACCGCCGAACCGCCGAGCACCGAGCCCGTAAATACCGCGGAGCCTCCGGAAACCATGCCGACTGGGGAGCTTCCCGGAACCGGAACGGCTGAGAGCCTTCCGGTAAAGGCGCAGTACCTCGAGGACGTGCCGGAGCTTGGTGAGCACGACACGTTCAGTCAGACCGACGGAACCGAGGTCAGCGAATCAGCCGTAAAGGTGGTATTCTCCGCAGAAAGCACGGTCAGCGACTTCAGGCTGCTGTCGATAGCAATGCAGGACATCGACGAGAACGGGATCTTCACGTTCTCCGCCGAGGAGCTGTACTCGCAGCCCGAGCTTACGCCGGAGCGCCCGCTGGAAGCGGATCTGGTTTTCCTGGGAGATATCCCGAACAACGGAATATCCTTCACCGACGCCGATGGGAACGTAAAGTACTTCTCCGTGGATATGAGCGGCATGGACGGTTCCCTGATACTCTGGGAGATAACCGTAATATGAAAAAATCCCGCAGCCATACGGCTGCGGGATCTTAATTTGTTGAACTATCAGAGGTTGGCAGAGGCGTCAGAATCACGCAGCGTGAAGTTCCCTATAAGGCCCTTCATCGTTGCAGCCTGCGCCGAAAGCTCCTCGGAAGCCGCAGCGGATTCCTCCGCAGTCGCGGAGTTCGTCTGGACTACGTTGGAGATCTGATCGATTCCTATGGAGATCTGCTTGATGGAATCCGCAGCCTCCTTTGTGGAATCGGAGATCTTGTTGTTGATCTCCTCGACCTTTGCAGAGGATTCTACAACCGCCGTCATCATCGCGGCTGCTTCGTTCACGATGGCGCTGCCGTTCTCAATTGCGGAAACGGTGCCTTCGATCATGTTCGTGGTGTTCTGTGCAGCCTCGCCGGACTTGGCGGCAAGGTTGCGCACCTCGTCAGCCACGACCGCGAAGCCCTTTCCGGCTTCACCCGCACGTGCGGCTTCTATCGCCGCGTTCAGCGCGAGTATATTCGTCTGGAACGCGATGTCCTCGATGGTCTTGATAATGTTCTTGGTCTCTGCGGAGGAATTCTTGATCTCCTCCATTGCGCTGATGAGGTTCTCCATCTTCGCAGAGGTGTCGCCGAGCTTCTCGGCGGCTTCCTTTGTGCATTTGCTTGCAGCTTCTGCGTCCTTAGAATTTTCGTGTATCATTTCGGATACCACGTTGATGGTCGCAGCCAGCTCCTCAACGGAGGAAGCCTGTTCGGTAGCGCCCTGTGACAGCGCCTGCGCGCCTGAGGAAACCTGTTCGGAGCCTGCCGCAACCTGGTCGGCGGCGGTGCTTATCTCGGACATGGTTGCGCTGAGCTTGTGGTTGATGTCGCGGACATAATGGAGCAGCTTCTGGCAGTCGCCGACATAGAACTTTTCATTCTCAGCAGTATGTACGTTCAGGTTGCCGGTGGACATTGACTCGAGAATGCGCCCGATATCGCTGATAATGTTGTTGAGGTTGCTGACGACCGTCTTTGTCGCCTCGGAGAGACGTCCGGTCTCGTCCTTGGAATGAACCTCGGGAACCGGGCTTGTGAGGTCTCCCACGGCGAGCTTCTCGATACGCTCGGTGCATACTTTTACGGAGGAACCTATCTTCTTGCCGAGGCAAACTGAGATGAACGCTGAAACGACGCATGCAACAATAAGAAGGATCACGGTCATCACAATAGCGCGGGATGTAGAGTCCATAAAGTCGCCGGTGGGAGCGTAAACTGCAAGCGACCAGCCGTTTAAATCCGGGATCGGGGCATAGGAAAGGAACTTGCTTACGCCGTTCAGCGTGTACCGCGCAATGCCGGATTCGCCTGCACGCATGCTCTCGTGCGCCTTTACAAGCGTCTTGTATCCGGCCTGACCGGAGGTGTCCGCAGCCGCGAGCTGTTCGATGTTCTCGCCGCGCTTTACAAGATCGCTGTCGGGGTCGGCGATGGTGTTGCCGTCCTTGTCGATTATGTAGGCTCCGCAGTTTTCGCTGAGCTTTATACTTCTCACGATGTCGTTGAGAAATTCGGAATCAGGAACGATGATAACGCAGCCCGCTGTTTCGCCGCCGGAAATGCCGTTTTTCCAGATAGGAGCCGCGATTATGATCATCAGTTCGCCGGTCAGTCTGGAAACGGTAGGAGTGGTTACGGTGACATTTCCTTTCATCGCGTTCTGGAAGTACTCGCGGTCGGAATAGTTGTTGCCGTCGAGGCAGTCCCCGTTAGACTTGATGATGTTGCAGCTCTGCAGTTTGTGATTCTCGATGGTCTGCTGAACTATTTCGCTGAGTTCGCTGTCGGTGGTCGACGAGTCTGAGATCCGGGGCATTGCGCCAAGCTCCCTTGCAATGTTGGCATAGGAACGCACCTCCCAGTATACGCGATCCGCCGCGACCTGCGCCGAAGCGGTCATGCTGCTGTATACCAGATTTACGGTACTGTTGTAGATCATGATGCAGGCAAATCCGCCAAGCGTGAACAGCGAAATTGCAACTGTAAGGATACAGCTTACCAGTATCCTCATACCGATAGATTTCATAGAAAACCCTCCCTGTCATTTTGCTGCGCCGCGCAGGTGTCATCCGGATCATACGGCGCTGCATATCACACCGCGAGCCGAACATTTGAACATTTATAGAAAATGCTCTGCCGTGATGTAATTTTCTTTAATTAAAATACCACAAAAATCATGGTAAATCAAGCGGATTTCCACACATTTTTCGACAATCTGGCGATTTTTGTAGATACTATATAAAAGCCGGGGCTGCATAGAGGTTCACATTATACAAACACGAACTGCACCAACAGCATGTAGATAACCGTCCCGGCGGCGATGGACAGCAGCATGCTGCGCTTCCACAGGTGAATTCCGACCGTGGCGGCTCCTGCGATAAGCTCAGGAAGACCCCAGCTATACTCCGTCACGGAAACGCTGCGCAGGCAGTAGACGATGAGCATTCCGAAAATTGCGCCGGGGAGCACCTTCCCGAGGTACTGTATGTATTTCGGGGTAGGCTTGTCCTGCCGGAACACCAGGAACGGCAGGAAACGCATTGCCATCGTCCCGAGGGTGCACATCGCGATGGTGATTATCTGTTCGGCGATGGTCACTTTTCCTCACCTGCCTTCCGCCCGACGGGCTTCCTGAACGCGGTGAGAAGCAGCAGTATGCATATCATCGTGGGTATCATGAAGTTATCCTTGCCGAATATCAGCAGGCAGGCAGCGCTGCTCGCCAGACCCGCCCATTCGCTGAAATGGCGCTTCTCCTTGAGCCACTGCTCCAGGAATATCACGATGAACATTGCTGTCATCACGAAATCCAGACCCTTCGTGTCGAAGGTGATGAGATTCCCGAGCAGACCTCCCAGTGTGGCTCCGCCGACCCAGTAGAGCTGGTTGAGCAGCGTTACGAAGAAGTAGAACCAGCCGCGGTCGCAGTCCTCGGGGATCTCAGCGGTGCAGTTTATGCTGAACGTTTCGTCGCACATGCCGTAGATGAGGTAGAATTTCTTCCAGCCCATGTCTTTGAATTTGTCCAGCATGGAAATTCCGTAGAACAGGTGCCGCGCCTGTATCATCAGCGACACCATCAGCACCTGGAGCGGCGCGAACGGCGAAAGCAGCATCTGCGCCGCGAGGAACTCCAGACTGCCGCCGAAAATCACCGCCGCCATTATCATCGGGTAAACAAAGCTGAACCCGGAAACGTTCATGTAGATACCGTAAGCCATTCCCAGAAACAGGAACCCCGCAAGTATCGGTATAGTGCAGGGAAACGCCGCCTTGAACGACCTCGTTATAATGCCCTTGTTATTTTCCATGTCGTGTAGTGCCTCCATTCCGAACAGCTATGTATTATATCATATTACTGGGTATTTTGCAAGAGAAGATAAGGAATTCCCGCCAGTATATGTAAGTATTCCGGGTCGTTTATACCTGTGCGGCGCGGTAAATAGTACTTTACAATCCGCGCAGAATATGTTATAATAAGTTATATTATGTTCGGAAAAGGGGAACCATTTATGAAAAAGCTGACCCGCCTTAAATGTCTATCGAGCCTTATCCTGGCTCTGGCGGCGGCGCTGTCGCTGACGGCATGCTCCGCCGATACGGCTTCCGGGGTATTCCCGGAGCTGTCGCAGATAGTCGGCGAGATAATACAGACCGCAGAGGAAAGCTCCCCGGTAACGCGGGAGTTCTTCCAGACCCAGGAGCCGGAGGAGCAG
>ERZ779895.2375-NODE-2375-length-17108-cov-3.300885_pt1 | contig 17108 bp, 11 predicted proteins | sample MGYA00511093_ERZ779895 | MGnify/ENA primary metagenome ERZ779895 (study PRJEB29588, sample SAMEA2142970) | human gut metagenome | biome: human gut; feature: human-associated habitat; material: faeces | place: Denmark | collected 2008/2010 ... | reverse complement strand
TTTATCTTTGTCTTGCAATATCTCTGAATATCCTTAAGTTTGTATATCTCTTTTCCGACAACAAGCGTAAATGCACGGCCTGTTCTTCCTGCACGGCCTGTTCTTCCGATACGGTGCACATAATATTCATCATCCTGTGGCACATCATAGTTAAAGACCGCTTCAACATCGTCAACATCTATTCCTCTTGCCGCCACATCCGTTGCCACGAGTATATCTGTTCTTCCGTTTCTAAAACCATTCATAACCCTGTCACGCTGACTCTGTTTGAGGTCACCGTGAAGTCCTGCCGCAAAATATCCACGACCTTTTAAGTCCTCAACAAGTTCATCTACTTTTCTCTTTGTATTACAGAATACAAGTGAAAGTTCCGGGTCATACATATCAAGAAGTCTTGAAAGTACTTCCGCTTTCTTTCTCGGATTTACTTCATAATAATACTGCTCTATCTTCGGAACAGTAAGCTCTTTCTTTACAACCTTGATTATCTCAGGTTCTTTAAGATATGTTTTTGCTATCTCCATTATAGGCTTTGGCATTGTTGCTGAAAAAAGGAGTGTCTGGTGTTCCTCAGGAAGTGTCTGAAGCACCGTCTCTATGTCCTCCCTGAATCCCATGTTCAACATTTCGTCAGCTTCGTCAAGAACTATCGTTCCGACTGTTGCCATCTTTAATGTATGTCTCCTTATATGGTCGATAACTCGTCCCGGTGTTCCTATTACTACCTGCGTCCCACCTTTCAGCGAACGAATCTGCTTTGTGATGTCCTGACCTCCATATATCGGAAGTACCTTTATTCCGTGCATAAATTTAGCAAATTTACGCATCTCATTTGCACACTGTATCGCAAGTTCTCTTGTCGGGCAGAGCACGACTGCCTGCAATTTCTTATTGTGAGGATCTACCCTTTGCAAAAGCGGTATTCCAAACGCTGCTGTTTTTCCCGTTCCCGTCTGAGCCTGCCCTATCATATCCTTTCCTTCAATGGCAACCGGTATCGCCTGTGCCTGAATAGGACTCGCCTGCTCAAAACCCATCTCCGTAATTGCCCTTAATATACGCGTATCCAAACATAATTCTTCAAAATTCATCTTTTATTTTCCAATCTCTGTACGACGCACACATATGCAAATCTACCGTACAGTTATAGATTTGCAAAAACGACATTACTGCCCACTCACATACCTGACACTGCCGTCAAGCTATGCAAGTGAGCAGTAACCCAATTAACACTGTTGGTTGATTATATCACAAATTCGCAATGCTGGAGAGCTTGTTCTCCTGCACAGAATTTATGAACGACAAAATCTTATAGCACGAAGTGCGGCAGATGCAATGCATCTGGATTTTGGAGTTAATTATATCACAAATTCAACCGGAAATAATGAATAAACAGTAAATTTTTTACACTGATCTCCATTTTTGAACAGCTTGCTTTAAAGCTATACAGACAACTCTGTTTGCTTTCGTTAATAAACAAACTTCATTCAACACAAACACCCCCTTATAAAACATATTATAAGAGGGTGTTTGCAAATTTTTATAAATAAATTACTCTTTTTATTTTTTGATTACAGCCTTTTTACTCTGACCTTTTCCTTTGAATATCTTCTTATATGAAGAAAGTTTTGCCGAAGGAACTTTTATCACAAGTTTTGAAGCTGTTTTCTTAAATGTATTTGCTCCTACTTTTGTTATAACTTTAGAGTTTACTTTAACACTCTTTAGTTTTGTGCAGCCGTTAAATACATCTTTTCCTATTTGTTTTACATTTGCACCTATAGTTACTGTTGTAAGTTTCTTCGCATTCTTAAATACTGAATTTGATACCTTTACTACTTTATATGTAGTTTTGCCGACTTTTATTGTTGCAGGTATGCTTACTGTCTTAAGTGATGCTTTCTTTGAGTTTGATGCGTACTCAACACCTGTTATCTTGTTTGATGACTTAATGTATTTGTATGTTACACTTCCCACTTTAACACTCTTTGCCTCAGTTGTGTCTTTGTTATTGTCGTCATTATTATTGTCATCACTCTTTTGAGTATTGTCATCATCTTCATCAAGTTTGCTGTCAGGCTGTTCATCATCTTTGGATGCCGTCATACTTGAAAGTCCTGATAATGTAAATGTCACACTTATCTTTTTTACACTTCCTATGTCACTTGCAAAGTCAAGATACTGTGCACCCTCGCTGCTTGTCTTTGACTCTATTCCTGACGAAATCACTGAACCATCCCATACATTTAAAGGATTTCCGGTATCAAATGTTGTCCCACTCATTACTGACTTAGCTTCTTTGTTTGTTATCTCAATTTCTTTAGTGTCATTAACAACAAATTTTTTGTATATGATATTACCACTCTGAATCTGTGATTTTGTAAGTTTCTGTGACGCCACATCTGCATCCATTATATAAAGTGATGCTATGTGATTAATGCAGGCATTTCCGTTTGCATCTGCAAGTGCTTTTTTAGCTGTATCGTTTAAATCCTTATCTGCATCTATCGTCAATGTGTATTCACCGTCTGCTTTAACAGCTACTCTGTCCGCGGCAACATCCGTGTAGTTGTATGAATTTGCAGCCTCATCAAAGTAGTACAGACGAAGTCCGAGGTTTGTCTCATAAGCACTCTCCGTAACTGAACCTACAGTCACATTTATGCTCTTTTCAAAGCCATCTGCTGTTATTACTGAGATTACTGCAACACCTGTACCTGTTGCTGCTATCTTTCCATTGCGTGATACAGTTGCAATCTTTTCATTTGATGAAGAATATCTTATTGCTGCACCATTTGCACTTCCGTCTGCCGCTTTTGCAATGGCATTTATAAATGCAGACTGTTTTTCCTCAAGTTTATATGAATCAAAATCCGTAGTAATAGCTGTTGTTGCTTTTGCAAGGTCTGTCTTTTCAACAGTTACTTTTATTGTCTTTTCAACTTTTGTCGTTGTACTGCTGTCATATGCATCTGCCTGTGAATATGCATGGATTGTTGTTGTTCCGACACCAGTAGCCGTAATCTTTCCATTGTAAACTGAAGCTACACTAGAATCATCAGATTTCCAGAGAACTACATCATTGTTTCTGGCAGGTTCTGTTGTTGCTGTTATCTGCTTTTTCTCTCCAACTTTAAGCGTCACATCATCTGTATCTGTTTTGACAGATGTCATTTTTGTAATAGCAAGTTCTCCGTCAGAAGCATCAAATCTGTACTGAGGAGCCTCTGTATCTACAAAGTATCCTCTCATAATAGCGGATACCGTCTTTACGGAATATGGCTTATTAAAGTATCTGTTTAAAATTCTGAACGACTCTCCTGAGCCTGCTCCATTGTTGTCCCATGCAACAACAACCATTCCGTACTTCTTTGCAAGGTAGTTTACACCCTCAAATTTGCACGCTCTTGCATCCGGAATAATCTTTGTCTGGAAACCATACTCATCTACAAGCACCGGCACACCTTTGTCTACAAATTTACTCTTAAGCTGTTTAAACTGATTTGCATACGATGCATCTGTTGCTTCATTTACCGAATTTTTGTTATATGCATCATAATCATGAACAGTTACCATAATTTTTCCTGCTGCACTGTCCTTTGGAATTTCAAAGCTTGTTGAATAATTTCCTAATGCATATTTGATATTTGTATTTAATGAACACACCGTAAGCCATCTTTTGGCATTGTTAGAGCCTGTTGCTCTCACAGTGTCAACAAATATCTGGTTGAGTTCATTTATCTTTTTGTTCTGTTTAGATATTGACTCCGCATCTGCCGTCCAGCCCTGACCATGAATATATACCTCGTTCATTGATTCAAGTATAAGATGCTCATCATAATTTTTAAATCTTTCTGCAATCGTCTTCCACACTCCTGCAAACTTTGTCTTAACTCCACTCCATACTGTCTCATCATCAGATGTAATGTCAAGCCAGCCATGACTATATTTTTCATCACCATAAGTACCCTTATAATCTGAATTATTGTCTGTACCGTCATGATGAATATTTAATACAACATACATATTTTCTGCTGTAGCATAATCAACTACATCCTGAACCCTGTTCATCCACTCTTCATTGATTGAATAGTCTGCATTTATCATATTTCCCCATGTGACCGGAATACGGATTGTATTAAAGCCTGCATCATGTACATATTTTACAAATGCCTTTGTAGTTTTTGCATTCTGCCATACAGTTTCCCCAACTGCATAATTTTGGTGTCCTTCTAATGTATTTCCAAGATTCCATCCTGTTCCCATTTCTGATATTATCTCACCTGCTGAAAGGTCTGTATATGTGGATGGATTGTCAGGCGTCTCAACCTCGTTTGTTGATGAAGCCATAACTGCTCCGCCTTCATTTGTCTTTGTTGCAGCAGATGCAAAGCTTGTACCTGATACACCGGTAACTGCCATTGCCGCCGAAAGGGCAAATGTCATCAGTTTTTTAAAAGTTTTTCTCATATTAATCCTCATTTCTGCACACGTTTTTTGTGCATATTAAGTTTGTGTCAAGTGTGCGCAGACACAAATCTTGTGTGCGAAAAATCTTGCATATATGGATTTTTCACACTATCCTCCATTCTGGTTCATATTTTCTTGTGCATATTTTTTGCTTAGTGGAATAAATTTCGCTGTAGTGAAACCTAGAGTGCAAGGTACACTGCATAATGTGAAAACAGCATATATAAACAGCAGAGATTGATATAAACTTTTCAGCGAATGGCGTTAGAGGCAGAAAGCCGTCCATGAGTCGAAAATTTTATATCACTCTCTGCGTCAAAATAGCCACAGCGAAAATAATTCTAGCGTGTAAAATCTTGCATTTATTAATTCTTCACACTATCCTATTACAAATAATATCATTATACCTGCACTATTACATTTTAATAATCAGAGATATTTTACACCAAAAATGTGTCAGCAATATCTCTGTCTTTTTCTTTGTTTTTCCTTTTTGTTCATATAAAAATACCTCCCAATGCATAAGAAGGTATTTTATTAAATATTAGCGATTTTAATGCGAAAAAGTTTTATTCTTCATCGCTGTTCTCAAAACTTTTACTGATATCGTTAAATTAATTTTTAGTAATCAACCTTAAATCTTCCTGTCATATCCTTAAGTGCAGCCGCCTGCTCTGAAAGAACCTCTGTTGAGGCTGCCGTCTGCTGTGCCGTAGCCGTATTGGATTGAACTACCTGAGATATATTTTCTATCTCACTTCTTATAGCGTTTGCATTTTTAGCCTGAATTTCATTATCTTTTGACATTTCATCAAAAGTATTTGCAATATTTGACGAATCAGAAACAATTTTTGTAAGTGAATCAGAAGTTACAACCGCATACTCTTTTGCACTGTCTATGCCTTTTATACATTTTTCTATAAGCTCTGCTGTTTTCTTTGATGCATCACTGCTCTTTGTAGCAAGAGAACCTATCTCCTGTGCCACAACCGCAAATCCTTTGCCGCTGTCTCCTGCCCTCGCTGCCTCCACGGAGGCATTAAGTGCAAGGATATTTGTCTGGAATGCAATGCCGTCTATAGTATTGACTATTTTCTTAATATCCTCAGACATTTCTTCTACAGAATTTACTACATTTAAAAGTTCCTGCATTTTTCTGTCACCGTCTTTTATCTCGCCATTAAGATTTCCAAGACTTTCGTTTACAATCACTACTTTCTCTGAATTTCTGTTTATACTTCCGACAACATTCTCAACTTCCGTCACAAGCTTTTGCAATGATGCCGCCTGACTCATAGTTCCTTCCGACAACATCGAAGCTGCCTCTGCGAGCTGTTTTGAGCCGCCCTCAACATTCACTGATGAATTTTGTATATTCATTATCATTCCGTTTAATATTGCCTTGATGGAATTTATTGACAATGCCAGTTCATCAAACTTTCCGGGATAATTTTTCATATCTGCCGATGTGAGATCATAATCTGCCATGTGGCCAAGTATTTCGCCTGCCTGTGTCAATATATCAGAAATCGTTCTGTTAAGTGATGCCGCAGAATTTTGAAGAATTCCAAGTTCATCCTTATTTTTAGTATCTTTAATCTGAATTGAAAAATCTCCCTGAGATAATGCTGACAATACCTCCTTTACATGTATTATCGGTCTGCTTATCGCTTTAGCTATTATAAGTGCTACTATTATGGCTGCTATAAGTGCTATAATATCACTTATAACAAGTTTTTTGACAAATCTGAGTATATCCGAATCATATGCTGATTCCGGTGATGCTATAACAACACGCCAATTTGCCATTTTATCTATCTTTGAATAGCCGCATACATATTTATCACCGTCATAAGCACAGGTCATGCTGCCATTCTGTGAAGATATACAGTTTTTAATATCTTTAGGAATCATCTCCTTATACTTATCGTTCATTATATATTTTTCATTTTTATGTGCAATGACATTGTTATTTTTATCAAGTATATAAGCATAACTTCCCTGACCTACAGAAATGTGTTTTACAATATCATTCATAAAATCAACATCAGCTCTATAATAAACCACACCTATAATCCTTCCCGATGATATAAGTGGTGCTGCTATGCTTATCCCATATGTATTTGTATATTTACTTAATGTCACATCTGAAATATTGGTTTTTCCGTTAAGTGCTGCTTTTACATAATCTCTATCACTAAAGTCTGTGCCATCCTTGATACTCACACCTTTTTTATCCAGCAGATTTCCACTTGTAAAACCATATTGTTTTGCAAGCTGTTCAACCTTTTTCACTCTTACTTCATTAGGAATATTTCCAATCAATGTCATATCAGAACCTGAAGCTTTGGCAATATTTTTGTAATTTTGCAAAAGTGCCTCTATATCCCTTGCTGTTGTCTTTGCCGATGACCTTGAATTTTTCTCCACAAGAGAAATAGTTGAACTATAACTATATAAACATGCCTCTGTACCGATAATATAAACCAGTATAATAATTGTCAAACTAAATACAATACTTATTTTAGTGCTTAATTTCATGTATTTTCCCCCTTTATTATTTAATGTACTCTAGATATCCGCCGATAGCAATACACCTGTCCTTTTTATTATACTATATATTTTTAAATATTTCCATTTAAAATCATATTTTAATTTTTTATGGCGTAACAGTTCATTTTAACTTTGCATTGTATTATACGGATATAACCAAACAACATATTAACCTGCTGCTCAGACTTACAGTGTGAACAACAGATAATAATTACTTTAATTTAATGCACATGAAATATAAAAAAACAAAATCAGAGACAGTAAATACAAGTGATAACATGACTCCGCCAAGCGGGATGCCGCAGGGCACTCCTCCTGCAAAGCCTGATGGAGACACAAACGGAGGTCACGGTGGTTCTGCTCCTGATGGTGCTCCCGGCGGCTCATCAAGCGGTGTTACAAGTTATGATGCCGTAAAATCTATCACATCTGACACAACTATTTCAGATGATACTATCAAATCTACAGGCACGGATGAAAATGCCATAAATATTTCAAACGGTGCAACAGTTGGCAGCAGTGACCTTGACAGCTATATTTCTGCGGTAAAATCAAAGAGAGCGGATGCCGGACACGAACTTAAAACTCCTCTGACTATCATTGATACAAATACCGAAGTAATAGAAATGGAAAACGGTGAGAGCCAGTGGACAAAGAGCATAAGAAATCAGGTGGATAGACTTACAAGCATGGTCGGACAGTTCATTACTCTTTCCAAAATGGAAGAAAAAAATGAAAATTTCCATAAAACAGATATTTCACTTAATATTATATTAAATGAAAGCCTTGAACCGTTTGATGCAGTATTTTTATCAAAAAACATTAAAATCAATACCTCTTCTGAAAAAGATATACACATATCAGGTGATGAAAAACTTTTAAGGCAGCTATTTGAAATACTCATTGACAACGCAGCCAAATATGCAAGTGAAAACAGCACTTTCAGCATTTCCATGAAAAGAAAAAGCAGAAAAAATATGCTTATATTTGAAAATGAAAGTGATACTATCTCCGAAGGAAACCTTGATATATTATTTGACAGATTTTACAGAACAGACGCTTTGAGAAATTCGGCAACAGGTGGCTCAGGAATCGGTCTTTCTGTCGCAAAAAGCATTGTCACACTGCATGGCGGAACGATTCATGCTAAAAGCGATGATGGAAAAAAATACAGATTATTATTTTTATGTAGTACTATTTAATTTTTTATCTATATACCATATTGCAACACCCGCATATTCTTTTTTATAACCGTTTTCATCTGCATTTATGTATTTGTTTTTTACTTTTTCCAACACACTTCTGCCCCATATTCCTCTTTTTTGCATTTTACACAATTCTTCTCTAACCTGCTTTAGCATACTTTTTCTATTTAGCTTAAGCAGGTGCTTTTCTGAATTCAGATTTAATATAACATCAATGTCATTCTCAATAATATTATTATCTGAATAAATCTTACCCTCAGAATTATATTTTATAGAACACAATGTACTATTGTCTAACGGATTTACCGTTATTTTATCCCCGGATTTATGCGAATCACATGTATCATCTTTTTTTCCGTATGTTCCATCTATATGCCCTTCACATGATCCAAGCATATTTCTATAGTCTAATCTTTCTATATCACTCAGCTCATTTTCAGGAAACCAATGTTCTATTTTCATGTGCTCTATATCAATTCTCCTCATACAATAAGCACAGAGATACCCCTGCTCTTTTAAAAGCATTTTTCGCAAATCATCTTTTTCTTTATACCCATCATAATAAGCAAATTTTTGTTTTTTATATTTAGTTAAGGATGCAGGTTCTTTCCCTTTCTTTATATATATCATTGATTCTCCCAATCTGTACTTTCAAATTCAAATCTTGTACGCAGTTCTACTAACAACGGATGAGCCGGAGCTGTTTCTATTTCAAGTTGTTTTAAAATAACTTCAGCTTCTTCATATTTTTCATCATCCATTTTTTTATTAAATAATTCAACTTTTTGTCTTACTTTTTCCGGGATTTCCCTTGTATTCTGATAATACTGCATAGAAGTATTAACATCCATACCATAATGCGACTCTGAATACCTTACTTCCTCCTCATCCACATCTATAATCCATATATTTTTGTGTGATGCAAATAATATTGGTGCATGAGTTGCCGCAATAAATTGAACATTTGGAAATGTGCTGATCAATGCCCCAACAACATTCCATTGCCATCTGGGATGTAAATGCATATCAATTTCATCAATCAGAACAACCCCTGCTGTTTCTGCAATCTTGTCAAGCTTTGATGGATTTAATACTGCCATTCTATACGCAATATCAAACACCGTCCAAATTAAAGACTGATAACCTGCACTCAGATGCTCTATCGGCTGTATCACATCATCCGACTTATACATCATCTGTTCTTCCTGCTTATCATAAAATACAATATGTCCCTCTTTTTCCTCCATAAAATCCATAAATTTAGCTACCGCTGTTTTAACAGCTTCATACTCTGCTATTTTTTTCTCTTTTTGCCATGATATTTGCTCCATCTTGACACACCAGCTCATCAACACTTTTTCATTAGATGCCTCAATAAGTGCATCTGTATATCCCACTGTTCTGAAATAGTGTTTTCTAACGGATTTTCCCATTTCTGCCTCATCTGATTCCATACTCTGCCAGCTCCTATGTACGCAAGAATCGGAAGTTCTACATTATCATCTTCAGCCATTTTCTCCGCTCTCCTGCATATATCTCTGGGCTGTGTTGTACTTCTTGATGCTTTAATACTGCTTTTACCTCTAGTCCACTGATATTCCTCGCCATATAATTGTGCAGCTATCGTAACTTCCGTAGGAACATGATATTTTTTACTGTAAGAACCGTCACCTATCTTTAAATATTCAGTTCTTACCTCATCAATATTAAAATGCCTTGTAGAAACACCTGTTATTCCACTTATAAATCCTCCAAGTCCGACAGCTATCGCCTCTAAAACAGATGTTTTCCCTTTTCCATTTTTACCCTTAATCAAATTAAACCCGGGTTTGAAATTTATATCCAATTCTTCAATATTGCGAAAATTTTTTATTTTAACATTAGATAAGTTCATACATCTTCTCCTTAAATCACCGTCAATACAAAAATAATATCATATGTTATCATGTCAGGCAAATATCAAACACCACTCTAATCATTCTTCTTTATAACAATCTTATTCATCGTTATGCCATGCGGTCTGTAAGCCACTCTTATATAATGCTCTCCCGCTCCTATCTCTCCAACAGGCATCTCTTTTTCATCTTCTTTTCCATTTGTTCCCTGGAATGTGATAGTTCCACGATAATCATTGTCTATAAATACGGATATAGGTATCTGCGTGTACTCGTTATGCTGTGATGTGATATTTATCGTCACACTGTACTCCCCTGCTTGTGCATCAACTGCATTGAAATACATTCCGTCATCTTCAAGAATTTCTAATGCAAGTTCATCTGATACTGCAAATGAACCGTCTTTTGCAACAACTGCCTTAAGTTCTCCTTCAGGTTTGTAGCTTGTATCCCACTCAGGAGCATATTCCTCTATATCAACTTTTCCAAGTTTTATCTGCATTGCAAGGCTGTTGAGTGCAAATTTAAGCACATTCTTTGCATTTCTCTGAAGCTGTCCTCTTGTTATCTTTCCTATCGTGTACTGTGCTTTTATATTGTCAATGGTATTTTCATTTTCCGTATCAGGGCATACCATAAATATATCATTCTGAGCCTGAACCATTGCCGCTCTGTTCTTTCTATCCTGCTTTTCTCCTTCCCAGTTTGCAACCGCCCACCAGTCAGTCATAACAATACCGTCAAATCCCCATTCTTTTCTGAGAACCGTTGTGCAAAGGTCATAATTCCCTGATGTCCAGAGTCCGTTAAATGGTCCGTATGTAGTCATTACCGAGCTGCATCCAGTCTCTTTTATCGCTATCTCGAAACATTTTAAATAAATTTCCCTGAGTGCTCTCTCTGAAATCACACCCATTGCATCAGCACGGCGAAATTCCTGATTATTTGCACAGAAATGTTTTATCGTTCCCTCCACACCCGCTCTGTGAAGTCCTTTAAGCTCTGCCGCACATATCTTTCCGGTAAGAATCGTGTCCTCCGAAATATACTCATAATTTCTTCCATTTAAAGGGTGTCTGTGTATGTTCATGCCCGGTCCTAAAATAGTATCAATGCGGTTATATTTCATCTCGGCACCGAAATATTCAAAAAGTTCCCCGATAAGTTCATCATTGAAAGTTGCCCCAAGTAATGTTCCTATAGGAAGTAAAAATGCCTTAGTTCCGCAGTCCATTCTTATTCCCGACGGTCCGTCAGCACAACAGAGTGCAGGTATTCCAAATCTTTCAAGCGACGGTGTAAGACCACCAAATGCGGCAGCAGTTCCAGGTGTTACTTTCATACTGCACATTCCCTCACCTCTCATAAGGCACATGAGGTCTTCATCCGAAAGCTGTCCGATAAATGTATCAATATCTATCTTTCCATTTGCAACATCCTTAAGCGAATACCCCTCATCACCTGTAAATAATATCTCCTCAGGCATCTCACTCTCAATCCTATCCGAAAGGCTTATGGTTCTTAAAGGAACTTTCTCAAATCCCATACTGTATTCACATGAATTTTTCTGATTTTTTTCTGCAGACTGTATTTCAATATTCTCATTACTATTTTCTACTGTCTGTTCTTCAATGTTTTCTGAAACCGGATGCATCCTTTCAAATTCCTCAATCGGTGCAAGTGCTTCCTCAAGCTGTTCTATTACCTGAAATTCCTGTGAAAAACTTCCGATACATTGAGCCTTAGCAACACTGTTTCCCACATAAACTTTATATTCACCAGCTTCAAGCACAAACGCAGACTTATGTCCTGTAATACCTGCGTCATCATACGATGCAAAATATGATTTAGGGCATGAGATACTTATATTTTCACTTTCATTTGCAGCTAACTCTTTGGTCTTTGCATATCCGGCAAATGTACGCACCGGTTTTCCAAGTTTTCCCTGAGGGGCTTCGATATAAATCTGTACAACCTCTTTTCCTTCACAATCACCGGTATTTTTCACGGCTGTATCCACAACAACGCTGTTTTCATCAACATTTTTTACACTGCCGCTTATCTCAAAATCCGTATATGACATACCGAAACCAAACGGATACATCACTTTATCGGCGGCAGCAGTCTGAAAATATTTATAACCTACATAAATATCTTCCACATAATAATTCTTGTCAGCATCTCCAAAATATGATGCTGACGGATAATCTTCTATATTATAAGCAATGGTATCAGTCAGCTTTCCGCTCGGACTAACCGTTCCGTCAAGAACATCGAGGACACCGTTGCCGCCCTCCTGACCGCCCTGCCAGACATACATAACAGCAGACGGCTTATACTCGTCCACCCATTTCATGTCGATTATATTTCCGACATTTAACAAAACAACACTCTTTTCAAAAGTTTCAGTAACATTCTTAATAAGCTCACGCTCAGTCTGTGTCAGATAATAACTGCCCTCATCGGCTCTGTTGTCCTGATCCTCACCTGCTGTTCTTCCTATGATAACGATTGCTGCATCATTTCTCTTTTCAGCTTCACAGATAAACTCCTCTGACAAAGGCATCTCTTTCTGCGACCATGGAACACTTCCCCAGCCGTTACCCTCATCAAAAGGATTTTCCTTTATCCACTTTTCATACTCCTCACAAATGCACTCGTCCACACTAATATCCTCGCTTTTTCTCAAAGCATCAAGAATACTGACAACATGCTTTGTATTAACAAGACCACCTGAGCCAAGACCGCCCTTATAATAATAAAAAGCTCCAATACCAAAAACCGCAGTCTTTGTCCCTTTAACAAGCGGCAGCACACCGCCCTCATTTTTAAGAAGTACACATCCCTCAGCCACAGCCTGTCTGGCAGCTTTCGCATAATTTTTCTCATTTAACTCAAACATAAAAACCTCATTTCTGCACACATTTTTTGTATAATGTGAACTAATCTATATTTCATATATAAGATTTGTGTCAAGTGTACGCAGACACAAATCCTGAGTGTGAAAAATTTTATTTTTCACGCTATCCTCAGTAAATATATATACTTTTTTCTCAATTTTTTTATTTCCGAATATTATAGTTACTGTTCAAACCTACAATTCTACCATCACATCTCAGAAATTTCCACACAAATCATAATGTATTCTAATATATCTCATCACAAAATAAAACCATAAACTTATTATTTTTTGTATATTTATATCTCAACTTTTTCTAAAAACTAAATTTTTTGTCAAGCGGATATTTGTGGCAGGCTATGCTGCCTGCATATAAAAGTAATTTTCGTTCACTATTTTTATGTAATAGCAAAATTTAATAATATCAAACTTTATATATAAATCCTTGCGATACACAACCGTGAATAAGGAGTATTATTCCGACCGAATGGCGTTAGAACATCGTCGGTACTTGGCGAGCGTTTTGAAGCTCGCTTATGTACCGTTGCGAATGTTCTCCGAGCGAAAGCGTCCATGAGCGTGGAATAATACCTTTATTCACGGCGTCCGTTCTTTATATTCATTAGAAAACACCCTCATCCAGAAAAACCACACTGTCCCCCAATTTATCATCAAGTATCTCCCACCCCTTTACATCATTCACGGCAAGTGCCCCGGATATAGCAATCACCGGAAATCTGTCGCACAGCTTTTTATAATAGTCTGTCATCTCCAAAGCTGAGCGAAGAACAGACACCGCCTTTGTATCAGGTGTCTTAGGCAGAATATTTTCCATAATATCCTCACTGTTTCTCTCATACATTGACTCCATAGGATAAAAAGCTCTGTCAACACCTCTCTCATAGTCAGGCACTTTCCTGTCACACAGACTTTCCATACTGAAAGCAGGACTGTCACAGCAAGTCCTATACTCCACTCCCTCACACTGACAGCCGACCTCTTTTTCTATATAATTCTGCCATGTTTTTTCCTCATTTCCCTGGGTATTTAACTTATCTTTTCTCTTAGAACTCTCCCCCGGAAAATAATACATATCCGCTTCTTTCCTATATAATCTCCCGGCCCCCGCATCAAGCATAAATACAACATCCTCTCCCATCTTAAACCCACAGCTTTTTACTGCCGATGACATCATCTTCATAACATCAAAAATATCATAGAGATAACCTCTTATGTCCCTTGTCAAAATATCATCATTTTCCTCGATTGATGACATAGTCCCATATCTTATTTTCTTTTTTATTGATGTTACAATCTTTTGTCCCATATCTAACGCATTTTCATAAGATTTTGCCCCAACAGGCAGAAAAACCACCTTTGCAAAATCAAGACTGCTGCCAAATATTTTTCCTTTCCTAAAAACATCGACGACAGGAATATTAAATTCCTTTCCCGAAAAAACTGCATAATATTCAAAAGGAACATTCTTCCTGCTCTCATCTGCTTTTCTTAACTTAAAAGAATTAGTTATAAACTTCCCCATAAAAATCCCCTTTCATTCTTAAAATGTCACCAAATCTTATAATTCGGCAGTTGACTTCCCAAAAGTATATATTCCATGTAATCATGCAATACTATCACCGGACATGACAATAAAATCCATAAATTTGTATATAGCAGACATATCTGCCCTTTAAGATTGTATTGCTGCCCGGAATAGTCCCACACATTAAGATGCATCTGCCTGTTGACTATCATACCGACTACAAATTCAACACCGGTTATCATAAGACCACATATAATCATCTGCCCTATAAGCGATGCCCCATCACCTAACAAATTTTCAACAGCTCCTACGAGCATAAAGCATAATCCGCCTGCCAGCAGCATTGAAATATGGGAATATCCCCGGTATAAAATTTCAATTCCACAATAAAGAAAACCACCCGTCAAAAACATTATCAGATAAACCTGAAAATGATTCATACCTGTCCCCATCATATGAACCTCCTTTGTAATACCATGTACTCTCAGAATCTTTGATTAAAACGTACAAACATAACCTATAAGTAGTTTCATAATTACTTCACCATTAACACTTTATAAGTAGTATGTATTTTTTTATCTAACTTATACTACTATTCAAATGTCAAAAATACAGTATTTTTTTCCATCATGCTGTGATAAACTATAAAATATAAAAATTTTAAATTTTTTAACAAACCATTCTAGTGTGCTGACCTATTCATATTTAGCTAAATAGCAACATGCCAGTACACTAGTCAAATACCTTGCGGATGCAATCGTAAAGAATTTCGAGAGTACATTAAATAAGAATCGAGGGAAACAATGAATACAGAAATTTTAAAAAGACTTGATGATGCAATCTCATCAACACTTATAGGAAACTCAAAAGACCCTGATTGCAATGTCGGAGCAGCCATTTGTATTATAAAAGACGGCAAGGAAGTCTACAGAAATGAATATGGCGAAGCAGACAAAGAAAATCATATTCCGATGGAAAGAAATTCAATTTTCAGATGTTATTCTATGACAAAACCGATCACGGCAGTTGCCGTTATGACACTTGTTGAAAAAGGAGTTATCGCTCTCTCAGACCCGGTAAGCAACTTTATCCCTAGTTTTAAAAACCAGACTGTTCTCACTAAAAAAGGCTATGTTCCTGCAAAAAGAGAAGTTGTCATTCAGGATCTTCTCAATATGACAGCAGGTCTTACTTACCCTGATGCTTCATTCCCTGCCGGAAAAGAAATGCAAAATATGATAGATAAGTATTATGCCGATGTCGAAGCCGGAAATCCTATATCTACATATGACCTTGCTGTACTTATCGGTGAGCAGCCACTTGAATTTCAGCCGGGCGAGGGCTGGAGATACGGTTTTTGTGCCGATGTTCTAGGTGCGGTGATTGAAGTCGTAACCGGCAAGACATATGGCGAATACCTTAAGGAAACAATATTTGAGCCACTAGGAATGACTGAAACTGACTTTTATGTTCCTATAGAAAAACAAAACCGTTTTATGCAAAACTACCAGTATATGCCTGAAACACAGACAATGGAGCCTTGCACCTGGCAGCACTTGGGACTTACATATATGCACAAAAAGAAACCGCTTTTTGAGTCGGGCGGAGCAGGACTTGTCTCTACGATAGATGACTATTCAAAATTTGTAAATATGATGCTTGGTAAGGGAACGCTTGGAAATGTACGCATACTCGGCAGAAAAACAGTTGAGATAATGACAAGAAACAATCTCACACCAAAACAGCTTGAAATGTATGACTGGGATACTATCAAAGGCTACGGCTACGGAAATCTCATGCGTGTAATGATGGATGTTCCTGCAAGCCAGAGTTTTGGCTCAGAGGGTGAATTTGGATGGGACGGCTGGCTTGGAAGTTATGTCGCAATGGACCCAAAAGAAAATCTTGCCATCATTTATGTAATACAAAAATGCGGCGGCAATGGCTATAAGGATATTCAGGTAATAAGAGATATTGTTTACTCGGCACTTTAACACTATTAAATATTCCTGACTATAATTTATTGAAATATATTAACTCTTTATTTTCAGCACTTATCTTAGTAATTACAGAGAGTATGAATTAAATATTCATACTCTCTGTTTTTTACTTTAATTCCTTATGCTTATACATATAAAATATGATGCAAGGGGCAAAATACCTTTTGACCCCAACATCAAAATATATAAATGTATCAGATTTTTCCTTTCATCATATAATCAAGGAGTCTGTTTGCATCTTCGGGTTCTGATGCTACTATCTCAAGTTCTTTTACATATGTCGTGTTCATAAGCTGAGCCATTGCCACAAACTGCGTAAGTTTACTTTTAAGATTGATTCTGTCTCCCTCTGATGATGTAAGTTCTACACGCCCTTCGCATTTGTCAACCACCTTAAAAAAGTCGTTGATGTCCTGAATATTTGTAATCTTCATCCTTTACCTCTTTTCTGCACCGTCTTTTCCTAAACAAATCTGCCAGACGATACAAGATTCAGATTTGCTTTTTTCCAATTTTTTACTTATATTTATTTTATAATAT
>ERZ779895.2368-NODE-2368-length-17143-cov-7.132198_pt1 | contig 17143 bp, 14 predicted proteins | sample MGYA00511093_ERZ779895 | MGnify/ENA primary metagenome ERZ779895 (study PRJEB29588, sample SAMEA2142970) | human gut metagenome | biome: human gut; feature: human-associated habitat; material: faeces | place: Denmark | collected 2008/2010 ... | reverse complement strand
CCGCCATTCGCGCTCGTCCCACGCCGGGAAACGCGTGTCGCCCTCGTAGGCGCGGAAGACCCGCGTGAGGTAGAACTTCCGGGCCAGCGGCAGCGCCGCGGCGTAGATCTGCGCCCCGCCGATGACGAACACCTCCTCGTCCGCGGGAAACAGCGCGACGGCCTCTTCGAGCGAGTGAACCACCGTGCAGCCGGGGATCTCGATATTCTGGCGCGTGATGACGACGTTCGTCCGGTTGGGAAGCGGACGCCCGAGCGACTCCCAGGTTTTGCGGCCCATGACGACCGGATGGCCCGTCGTCACGGCCTTGAAATGCCGGAGGTCCTCGGAAATGTGCCACAGCAGGGCGTTCCTGTCGCCGATAACGCCGTTTTCGGCGACGGCTACGATCAAACTTATCATAATTCGAAAAGGTCTGTTACGGTTATTCCGCCCGTCAGGTGACAGGCCTGCCATCCCTCGCCGCGGGCCGCGGAGACGTTGGCGGCGTTGTCGTCGATGAAGAGCAGTTTTCCGGGCGGGGTCCCGATCTGCCGGGCGACGCTCCGGTAAATTTCCGGGTCGGGTTTGCGCAGATGCAGTTCGTCGGAGTAGAAACACCGCACGAACAGTTCGTCGAAGCTCCCGCCGAAACGCTCGCGGAACGACTCCCGGAAGCGGATGCGGTGGGGCAGGTTGTTGTTGCTCAACAGGTAGACCGGGCAACGCTTCCCCAGTTCCCGGAGCAACTCCACGCGCTGCACGTCGAACGGCATGGACGATGAGAAGCCCTGCATGGCGTTCCACGCCTCCAGCAGCTGCTCGTCGAGGATGGCGGCGACGGCGGGAAACGTCCGCCGCACAGCCTCCGCGAACTCCTCCTGCGTGATAAGTCCCAGTTCGAGGTCGCGGAAACACGCCCTGTTCCCGTCGATGACCTCGGCGGCTCCCAGTCCGCGGATGTCCAGCGCCTCGAAAGCCCGGAGCGTGCGTTGCAGCTGCACGTCGAGCAGGACGCCTCCCAGATCGAAAACAAGGGCCTCGACGCTTTCGGGCGAAACGGTCGGAATCAGGATATTCATCTGCTGCGGGTTTAAAACGACATCGGGGCCTTGATCGCGGGCCACGGGTCGTAGCCTTCGAGCGTGAAATCTTCGTAACGGAAGTCGAAAACCGACTTCACGGCGGGGTTCAGCCGCAGTTTCGGCAGCGGACGCGGCTCGCGCGAAAGCTGCTCGTCGACCTGCTCCAGATGGTTCAGGTAGAGGTGCGTGTCGCCCAGCGTATGAACGAACTCGCCGGGTTTCAGGCCGCACACCTGCGCCATCATCTCGGTCAGCAGGGCGTAGGAGGCGATGTTGAACGGCACGCCGAGGAACATGTCGCAGGAACGCTGGTACAGCTGGCAGCTCAGGCGGCCGTCGGCCACGTAGAACTGGAATAGGGCGTGGCATGGCGGCAAGGCCATGTTCTCCACTTCCGCCGGGTTCCATGCGGAAACCACCATGCGACGCGAATCGGGGTGGTTACGGATCAGGTCGAGCACATTGGAGATCTGGTCGATGGTGCGGTTCGGATCGTCCGGCGTCGGCGCCGGCCAGCTACGCCACTGCGCGCCGTAGACCGGCCCCAAATCGCCGTTCTCGTCGGCCCATTCGTCCCAAATGTGCACGTTGTGCTCCTGCAGCCAACGTACGTTCGTGGAGCCTTTGAGGAACCACAGCAGCTCGTAGGCGAGTCCTTTGAAGAACACCGTCTTCGTGGTGAGCAGCGGGAAGCTGTCTTTGAGATTGAAACGCATCTGCTGGCCGAACAGGGAAATAGTGCCCGTGCCCGTGCGGTCGGATTTCAGCGTGCCTTCCGTAAGGATTTTGCGTACCAGATCCTCGTAAGGCATGGGAATGTCCGTTTCCGGACGTGCGGGAATACGAGTACGGATGTCTGCGAGTTGTTCGGAAGTCAAAGCCATAATAGGCAAGTTTAGCCGGTGGCGTGGAGGCGGACGGCCGGGATGCGCGTTGTAAGGCCGTAAGCTTGGCCGAACGGCCTTGAGTGTGCCGTCAACGCGCATCCCGGCCGTCCGCCGGCCTCCAGCGCAATCGCAACGAATCACAAAACCGTATCGCTTCATCTTGCGGAACGCACTCCCCCACGTCCGTTTCGATGCGCTAGATTGGTATCACGGATTGGCGCGAACGGCGCGCCACAGGACATGAGGAGTTTCCATGGGCAAGAGGCTGTGGGTAGAGCGCAACAAGGACGGTTCTTGGGACGCGTTCAGCGATGACGGCGCGCACATCAAATTCGGCAAAGGCCGTGGCCAGTTCACGCCGGGCGATCTGATGAAGGTCGCGCTGGCCGGTTGCGCCGCGCTGTCCAGCCAGTTCGCCGTCGAGCATACGCTGGGCGATGGCAAGGGCGCGAAGATCGTGGTGGACGGCACGTATGATGCCGATACCGACGCCTACATCGGTTTCGACGAGCAGGTGGTCATCGACGCCACCGACGCCGGTTTGAGCGACGAGGACGCCGAAAAGCTCGCCGATCGCGTCAGCCGTCATATCGAGAAGGGCTGCACGGTCAAGCATACGTACGTCGAGCCGACGCCGGTGCGTATGAACGTCACCGTCAAGCACTGAGCGCACGTACCGCACATAGTTAGAGGGTGGCTGCGATTCGTTGGAATCGCAGCCACCCTCTTCTATGCGGTTTTTATATCGATTTCAGTCGATTTGCCGTACCGTCACTGACGGTCCGGATCGATCTTCGTTTCGATGGCTTCGACCACTTCCGGCTTGGCCTTGTCGACCGGCACTTCCTCGACGCCCTTGATGTCGTCGATCGCCTTCGGCGTGACGTCGGCAGGCGAGCTCGGCACGGTGTCGAGACGGGTCTCCGCGGCTTCCACATACTTGCGCGGCACCACGTAGACCGGTCCGACCGCATGCTGCAGCAGACCCTGGCTGGTGGAGCCAAGCAGCAGACCGGTGAAGCCGCCACGACCACGGGAGCCGACCACGACGACGTCATGATCGTAGCTGGCCTTGGTCAGTGCGCCGGCTGCGGGGCCGGGCACGATCTGCTTGTTGATCTTGAGGTTCGGGTACGCCTCTTCAAGCGGCTTGATGCGCACATCCAGATCCTCCTGGAAGGACGCCATGACGCCTTCATCCTCGGAGCCCTTCATGTTCGGCACGGCGGAGATGACATCCAGCTCGGCACCCCACGAATCGGCGAACGCGGCCGCGATCTCCAACGCCTTCAGACCCCACTTGGATTCGTCGGAGCCGACTGCCACCTTGGTGATGGTGTTGTTCAAGTGCATCAGGTTGCCTTCGTCGTCGGTGTACGGCACCACGACGATCGGGCAGTACGCGTATGCCGGCAGGCTGGAGCTGGTGGTGCCGAGCAGTCGTTCGGCCAGACCACCCTTGCCACGGTTGCCAATGACGATGAGGTTGTAGTTGCGCGACAGTTCGACGAACACGGATGCGGGATCTCCGGTGACGATCAACGTCGATGCCTCGACGCCCTGCTCGTCGGCGATGGCCTTGGCCTTCGACAGAATCTCCTGCGCATCGTTGTGCGCGGCATTGTCATCGCCCATGGCCGTATACGTGGCATCGAACGACACTGCCGCATAGCTTGGCAGCGAATATGCGCAGACGATCTGCAGGGTCAGTCCCGCATGCTTCGCGTAATTCGCTGCCCACCATGTCGCCTTGTAGCTGGCGTGGGATCCATCGACACCTACGAGGATTGCCTTGTCATTGATCATGAGCGACCTCCCTTGAATCAGGTTGCGGCAACGCGACTATGCGTTGCACCTGACTTCCACCATACCGCGCGACATGCGGTTTTCAAGTAACGACGCGGAAAATAACAAAGCAAAAGGGCGTATTCCTCACGGAAATACGCCCTTAGCTCAATGTCAAAGCTTCAGAAGATTCGACGAATGCTGTAGCTGCTGGGGAACACCCATGCGATGGGATCGTAGCGGGTGCCGTTCAGCTGGGAGTTGATGACCATGCCGTTGCCGACATAGATCGCGGCATGCTGCGCATTGGCGATGATGTCTCCCGGCTGCGCGTCGGCGAGGCTGCCAACCGCGCGACCCACAGTCGCCTGAGCACCGGAGTAATGCGGCAGGGAAACGCCCATCTGGCCGTAGACATACTGCACGAAACCGGAACAATCCCAACCGGACGGGGTATTGCCGCCGGACACATACGGAACCTTGCCGACGAACTGGTTCGCGAACGTCAGCAGGCTGGACACGCTGGCCCCATCAGGCGGCGTCACGGTGAAGGAACCGCTGCTGCTGAGGTCGCTTCGAGCGGCGGAACGAGAAGCGGCTTGGGCCTGTGCTTGAGCCTGGGCCTGCTGCTGACGCTGCTGTTCCGCTGCCGCTGCGGCGGCTTCGACGTCTTTTTCGGCTTGAGATTTGGTTTGGGGAACGTTCAGGCTTTCCACACCGCCCCAGTCGGAATCGGATTCGACCTGGGTGGACGATGCCTCCGCGAGGATGTTCTTCTTCACGGCGTTGGTCTTCGGGAACGAACGGGTAGCAACGACAGCATCTTGCGTGGCGCCATCATTGGCTGCCAGCGCGGCAGGTGCCACCCCGGCGAAAGTAAGAGCGGCCGCGGCGAGCGCAGCAATCACGGAACAATGCTTAATATGCTTCATCGAATCCTTAGCTTACAGCATCCCTCTTACAAGAAAAGGGGCACGGTCGTCGGTAGGGAAACTCAGTAGTGAATATACTGGAAATCGCCCACGTTCGTGAGCGTGCGGGAATACGTGCCGCCATTGAGGGAGGCGCCGGATTCAGAGGTCACGATCGAGCCGTCGTCGTTGATTTTCTCAACGATGGCGACGTGGCCGTAATACGAGTCGGAACCTTCCTGGCCTGCGGCGAACACGATGATATCGCCGACATGGCGCGGCGTGTTATCAACCCAATAGCCCAAGGCGCGGGCCGAATCGGCCCACTGGCAGCCGTTGCCCATGTGGGAGCCTGCAGGCAGACCGAGCTGATGGCGGCGCGCATACACCCACCACGTGCACTGGCTGAACTCGTAGGCGTTGCCGACGTCTCCGGTGGCATGGTTCGGATTGAAGTTAGCCGGTAAGGCGCTGCTGTCTTGGTCCATCAGGACGGCGACGTTCGGATTGTCGGCGATGGACTTGGACATCAGGCTGGCGTCCATGGAGGCGCTGGTGTCTCCCAGCTGCCAACCGCCGTTGTTGCTGGTGGAAGCCAGTTCCTTAAGGGCGGTACGTCCTTCGGAACGGGATGCCGCTCCATCGGACACACGTTTGATCTGGGACGTTTCGGTACCGTCGTCCGCAAGCACCAGTCGGGATGCGTTCTGCTGGCTGAACGCCAACGCGGTCGCCGCGGTGCCGACAAGCACCGCCAACGAAGCGGAGGTCACCAACGCGGATTTGCGGGAAGCGGCTTTGGCGGCCTCACGCATGGCACGGCGGCTCATTGGAGCCACTTCATTCAGTTTATCCACGACTTCCGGAGCGAGTCCGACTACGGCGCCGCCTTCCGCCAGCTGTGCCATTCGCACGGCCTTAGCGGTATGGGAGCCCCGGTTCGCCGTGAACAACGCCTTGGATAGGCTGAATTGCGCGTGCGAAACCTTGGCAGCTTTATGCGCCGCATGCCTCATATATCAATCACTCCTTGCGGATTGCGAAACCGTCGCAGCTTATGACCGCGCACGGTTACAGAACCGTCACAAGGGTAAGGGTACACCGACATAGGGATTATCATCAAGACCCCGTCCTTGCGCAAATAATTCGCCACGGGTGGAGGAACGTCCGGAAAACGGCCATATCAACACGCAATCCGACCTTCTGACTACCCTTGGATGACATGACGAACACTGTGAACATTCCTACCAACATGCTTCCGGAGGATGGACGTTTCGGCTCGGGGCCGAGCAAAATCCGTCCGGAGCAGGTCCAGGCGCTCGACGCGGGCGCGCGCAATCTTCTGGGCACCTCGCACCGCCAGACCCCGGTCAAGCAGGTGGTCGGCTCCATCCGCGAAGGCCTGTCGAATTTCTTCCAGATTCCCGACGGCTATGAGGTCGTGCTGGGCAACGGCGGCGCCAGCGCGTTCTGGGACATCGCCTGCGCGTCGCTTATCACCCGCAAGGCGGCGTTCGGCACGTACGGCTCCTTCAGCGCGAAATTCGCCAAGTCCGCGCAATCCGCGCCGTTCCTTGAGGATCCGGAGATCTTCGCGGGCAAACCGGGCACGTATCGCCTGCCGGAGCTCACCGAATATGTGGACGCTTACTGCTGGGCGCACAACGAAACGTCCACTGGCGTGGCGGCCCCGGTCAAGCGTGTCGAAGGTTCCAAGGAGCAGGGCGCGCTGACTCTGATCGATGCCACGAGCGGCGCCGGCGCGCTGAACGTGGATATCAGCCAGACCGACGCCTACTACTTCTCCCCGCAGAAGGCGTTCGGCTCCGACGGCGGCCTGTGGATCGCCGTGCTTTCCCCGGCTGCGATCGACCGCGCCTACGGCATCGCTAAAAGCGTCAGCCTGCCGGGCGCGCGACGCTGGATTCCTCCGTTCCTGTCCCTGACCTCCGCCATCGAGAACTCCCGTAAGGACCAGACGCTGAACACGCCCGCCGTGGCCACGCTGGTCATGCTGGAGAACCAGGTGCGCTGGCTTAACGACAATGGCGGCCTCGCCTGGGCCACGGCGCGTTGCGCACGTTCCGCGTCGCTGCTGTACCAGTGGGCGGAGAGGTCCGATTACGCGCAGCCGTTCGTTTCCGACGAAAACGCACGTTCCAACGCCGTGGTCACCATCGACCTTGACGAGAGCATCAACGCTTCCCAAGTGGTCGCCGCGTTGCGCGAGAACGGCATTATGGACACCAACGGCTACCGCAAGCTCGGCCGCAACCAGCTGCGCATCGGCGTGTTTCCGTCCGTGGAGCCGAGCGACGTCGAGGCGCTTACGAAGTGCGTCGATTACGTGGCCGAGCACCTGTGACGCGCGCACCGAGGTAAGGTAACGGTATGAAATTTGCTCCGATTATCAACCCAAGCGTGCGCAAACCCTCCCCCAAACCGGTGCGCGTCGACCTGCGGAAGGTGTTCACGTTCGGCACCGCATTATGGGCCATCGCCTTGGTGATCTGCATGATTCTGCTGGCCTTCGGCATCAATGTCGAACGATTGCAGACCATGTGCGCCGCCGGCACGGTGATCGGCGTGCTCATGCTGGTTTGGGAGCATTTCGACCGGTGGGACTACCGCCGTCTTGGCGAATAACCCGACCGGCGGTTCAGCCAATCGCGAAATAACCGGTAACAACATTGGGCCACTTCCGCACCAACCTGCGGAAGCGGCCCTTGCCGTATATGGCGTGTCCCAACGCTCTGTAATCGCCGCTAATTTCTGGCGACCGGCAGCTCCAACGTAAACGTGCTGCCCTGTCCCGGAGCGCTCCACACCGAAGCGGAGCCATGGTGGGTCAACGCCACATGCTTGACGATGGCAAGGCCCAAACCGATACCTTCCTCGGAATGCCCATTCTGGTTGCCGCCACGGTAGAACCGTTCGAAAATACGGCTTTGCTCCTTCTGTGCAATGCCGCAACCACGGTCAAGCACGCTGAGCAGCACTTTGGTGCCGTCCTCGTTCGGCTTGACGGATACGGTTATGCCCTTGCCGTCCGGTGAATAGGCGATGGCGTTTTCGAGCAGCTTTGCGACCGCGGCCTGAATCTGCTCGCCTTCCCCGTTGATGTCCAGCGATTCGTCGCCATCGATTTCAATGTCGATGCCGCGCCGTTGCGCCATGTCGCGATGCGCGCCGACGACGGTTTTCACCTGTTCCATGACGTTGATACGGTTGCTCGCCGTCGGCAGAATCGGTTCCTGCGCCTTGATAAGCAGCAGCAGGTCGGACACCATATGTTCCATGCGAGCGCAGGATTGGCGCAGTTTTACGGTGTTCCCCTCAATCGCGGCCTTATTGTCCGAGTCATGTTCCAACGCGTCCGCAAGCTCCTCCAGCGACTGCGTCGGCTTGAGGAGCTGCTCCGAAACGTTGGTGATGAAGGAATCACGGATCTGGGAGAAACGGACGGTTTCGCTCACGTCGGAAACCAGCACCACCACAAAGCGTTCGTTGAGCCTGCCTACAATCACCTTCAGCCAGTTCGGGCGGGACACCGTGGTCACCGGCTTGTCCGGCGATTGGCCGATCAACGCCTGTTTGGCAACCTCCCGCATGGTTGGCTTCCCTGCTTTCGGAGCCTTCTTCGGCTCATGCAACGTGGTCGTGGTCAGGCTGAACTGCTTCTTGCCGCCGTGGGCACGGACCTCGTGCACCGCGCTTGCCACGGTGTCATCGGCGATGGCGTCGTCCCGCACCACGCCAAGGGCGTAGGCGTCCGGATGCGCGCGTATCACCTCGTCATGCTCGTCGACCACGATGGAGGCCAGCGGCAGTATGGACAGCAACGTGTTCGTCGCGTCGTCCAAAGTATCATCATTGTTGCGATCGTCACCATGGCGATGTGTCAGATTGCGCCACCACGTGCCTACGGATTCAAACATGTCTTCATTCTCGCACACCCTGACGTTCCCCGATGAATGGTCGTGACGCGATTTTCGTGAACGCAGGGTGAACGTGCCGGTGAACATTGGCGGAACAACACGTCCGTCACGTGCGAATCCGCCAATTCCCTAATACACTTAGGAGAGGTTATATCCGAACCCGATATCGACAAACGTGAAGCATTGAAAGGCAAGCATATGCGCGTTATCTTCAACGAAGAGCTCAAGGCTGTTGCCGATGACCTCGACCGCATGGCGCAAGACGTTCGCAAGGCAATCAACGGTGCCGGCGACGCGTTGCTGAACCAGAATCTTGAGGCCGCCCAGGCCGTCATCGACGGCGACATCGAAATCGATGCCCTCGAATCCAGCGTCATCGACCAGTGCGTGAAGCTGCTGGCCAAGCAGAACCCGGTGGCCACCGATCTGCGCGTGGTCGTCTCCACCCTGCGTCTGGCCGCAACGTTCGAGCGCATGGGCGATCTGGCCCGTCACATCGCCGAAGCGGCCCGCCGCACCTATCCCGCTTCCCCGCTGCCGGCCGATGCCCAGCCGCTGTTCGCCGAAATGCAGGCGTTCCTTGACCATGTGGCCGACCAGGTGGTCTCCATGCTCAACGACCGCGACACCAAGACCGCCGAGGAAATCATCCTCAACGACGACAAGCTCGATGCGCTGCACAAGAAGACCTTCGAACTGGCCCAGTCCGAGAATTGGTCGGGCACCAACCAGCAGCTCATCGACGTGGTCCTGATCGGCCGCTTCATGGAACGTCTTGGAGACCACGCCGTTTCCGCGGCTCGTCGCGTGGTGTTCATCGTCTCCGGTTTCGACCCATCCAAGGAACCAACCCGTGATGAAGGCACCGACATCGACTGATTGAGCCTCTCCTTTTCTTGCATTTTCCTTGACGAGATGGGTGGTTTCCGTTTGGAAGCCACCCATCTCGCTTATATGTGGCAGATGACCTCGGCCAAAACATCATAAGGGGGTAAAAATCCCGCCCCCGAACATCCTTTTCCAAAAGAAATCTGCCACATATAGGCAAAATCACTTTCGCATGCAGGCGCAATCCGCCACCTATAAGCGAAATTCCTCCGATAGTCGTAAAAACTAGACATCGCGTCCAGTTCATGCCCGTATACTTGTGTCCCACGACGCGGCACAATAGTGCCCAGCGGCATCCAAAGGAGGAAGTCATGTACTATTCCAACGGCAATTACGAAGCATTCGCCCGGCCAAAGAAGCCCGAGGGGATCGATAGCAAGAACGCCTACATCATCGGCACGGGTCTTGCAGCGCTGTCCGCCGCCTGCTATCTGGTACGTGACGCGCAGATGCCCGGCGACCACATCCACGTGTTCGAGAAGGACCCGGTTCCGGGCGGCGCCTGCGATGGCGCGAACATTCCTGGCGTCGGCTATGTGATGCGTGGCGGACGCGAGATGGACAACCATTTCGAGGTGATGTGGGATCTGTTCCGTTCCATTCCGTCCATCGAGACGGATGGAGTGTCCGTATTGGACGAATACTACTGGCTCAACAAGGAGGATCCGAACTATTCGCTATGCCGCTCCACTAAGGCGCGTGGCGTGGACGGCGGCACGAACGGCAAGTTCGCGCTGTCCGACAAGGCGTCGATGGAGATCATGAAGCTGTTCTTCACACCGAACGAGGAACTATACGGCAAGAAGATCTCCGACTTCTTCGACGATGAGGTGTTCGATACGAACTTCTGGATGTACTGGCGCACCATGTTCGCCTTCGAGAACTGGCATAGCGCGTTGGAGATGAAGCTGTACATCCGCCGCTACATCCACCATATCGGCGGACTGCCGGACTTCAGCGCGTTGCGGTTCACCCGCTACAACCAGTACGAGTCGATGATTCTGCCGATGATCAAGTATTTGGAAGGCTTCGGCGTGCAGTTCCACTACAACGTGAAGGTGGAGAACGTCGATTTCGCGATTGGCGGCGGCATGGGTCCCGTACGCCAGCGCACCGGCACCGGGCAGGACACGATTTTGAGGAAGCAGGCCGAATACGGCGCGTATCCGCGCAATCCGTTCAGCTCGCCGACCAAGAAGATGGCCACACGCATCGATCTGACCGAGGCGGATGGCACGACCCGCAGCATCGATTTGGGCGAGAACGATCTGGTGTTCATCACCAATGGCGGCTGCGTGGAGAACTCCTCGATGGGTTCGCAGACCGAGCCGGCCGCGTGGGCTCCGGAGATCAAGCCCGGCGGCGGTTGGGATATGTGGCGTCGCATCGCGGCGCAGGATCCGAGCTTCGGACATCCGGACGTGTTCTGCTCCGACCCGGAGCATTCGAAGTGGATGAGCGCCACCGTCACCACGTTGGACGACGAGATTCCGCCGTACATCCAGAAGATCTGCAAGCGCGACCCGTTCTCCGGACGTGTGGTGACCGGCGGCATCGTCACCGTTGAGGATTCCAATTGGCTGATGAGCTGGACGCTGAATCGCCAGCAGCAGTTCCGAGACCAGCCGAAGGACCAGCTGTGCGTATGGGTGTATGGTCTGTTCCCCGACAAGCCCGGCAACTATGTGAAGAAGCCAATGCAGGATTGCACCGGCGAGGAGATCTGCGAGGAATGGCTGTACCACATGGGCGTGCCGACCGACAAGATCGCCGACTTGGCGAAGAACCACGCCAACACGGTTCCAGTGATGATGCCGTACATCGATGCGTTCTTCATGCCGCGTTCCGCCGGCGACCGCCCCGATGTGGTGCCGGATGGCGCGGTGAATTTCGCGTTCCTCGGCCAATTCGCGGAGACGCCGCGCGACACGATCTTCACCACCGAATATTCGATGCGCACCGGCATGGAAGCCGTGTACACGCTGTGCGACGTGGACCGCGGCGTGCCGGAGGTGTGGGGTTCGGTCTATGACGTGCGCAACCTGCTCAACGCCACGGTGATGCTGCGAGACGGCAAACCGATCACCGATATGAAGCTCAACCCCATCGAAAGGGGTGTGTTGAAGCAGATCGTGAAGAAGCTGGATTCCACTGATATTCCGACATTGCTCAAGGAATACGGCGTGATCTGACGTTCTTGCGATTCCGTTTTGTCCGTCTTGCCTGCGCCGCACGGCACCCGCCGAGCCGCGCAGGCAAGGCGACATCAGCAAAACGCAGATACAACGTGAAAAAGACTTACCGACAAAGGCGCCGGCAATAACGAAAGGTGGGAACCTACGGTATGCAGGTTCCCACCTTTTCGTATGTGTTTCATGCGATCAGCCGCGACTATTCACGCACCCAATCGCAACAAACTCACTTCTGGCCCTGAGCGGCGACGGCGGCAGCGCCGGCAGCGGCGGCTTCCGGATCCAGGTACTCGCCACGCGGCTTGATCGGCTTGAAGTTCTCGTCCAGCTCGTACAGCAGCGGCATTGCGGTCGGGATGTTGACCTTGGCGATCTCCTCTTCGGAGAGGTTGTCCAGCATCTTCACGATGGCGCGCAGGGAGTTGCCGTGAGCGGCGATCAGAACGGTCTTGCCAGCCTTCAGCTCCGGCTCGATGTCGGACTTGAAGTACGGCTCAACGCGCTTGACCACATCGGCCAGACACTCGGCTTCCGGAACCGGATCGCCGGTGTAGCGCGGATCGTTGTTCTGCGCGTACTCGTCGTTCGGATCGATCTCCGGCGGCGGTGTGGCGTAGGAACGACGCCACAGCATGAACTTCTCGTCACCGTACTCCTGACGGATCTCGGTCTTGTTCTTGCCCTGCAGGGCGCCGTAGTGACGCTCGTTCAGACGCCAGCTGCGCTTGACCGGAATCCACAGGCGATCGGCCTCGTCCAGCGCGACGTTGGCGGTGTTGATGGCGCGACGCAGCATCGAGGTGAAGACGATGTCAGGCAGGACGTTCTTCTCCTTGAGCAGGCGGCCGCCGTTCTTGGCTTCCTCGACACCCTGCTCGGTCAGCGGGACGTCGACCCAGCCGGTGAACTGATTGGTTTTATTCCATGCGCTCTGTCCATGACGGAGCAGTACTAGTTTGTAAGTCATACCTGCCAGTCTACCGCCTAGCACGCCCAACACAACCGTCGATGACGATTATTTGGTTACGTTCATGCAACAATTTTCATTCTGTTGTATGCCGTTTGCATCACCAAGCAATCGCCAACGCTCAATGACGAAATCGTAAATGCATGATGCAGCTACACCATGAAACCGACCTGACAGGCATTGAGCACAAACGCGCCGGCTGCGACCAACGAGGTCACCGAGCACAATGGCAACGCCCGACGCCACTGGTCATGCCGGACGGCTGCGACGGCACGAGTAGCAATCGCCACACACCCTGCGATGAATACGAACGCCGCAAGGCTCATCCAATCGGCGTTTCCCCACGACCAGTCATCGCATATGCCATATTCCGTGCATGAACGTTCGCGATCCACCTCCGCGGGCAGAACTATGAGCAGATCCAGCAGTCCGGCATACACCGATAATGGCATGGCAAAAACCACCGTCAGCCCAGCAGCCCATCCCAGCGCACGCATGCACCAGCATTTGCCCTTCCCACTGCCAATGCGCACCATCAGCGTACGCTTGCCGTGCGCGGCGTCATCTTCGAGATCGCGCAGGTTATTCACCATCATGACGCTGACGGACAGCAGGCCGCAAATCACCGAACCGGCCACTCCTGTCACGGTGATCGACCCGCTTAGCGCATACTGTGTGCCGAGGGCGGGAACCAACCCGAAGAATACGAATGCCGCAAGTTCGCCCAGACCCCGATATCCGTAAGGATGCCGACCGTTGGTATATCCCCAGCCCGCCAACAGACAGGTTGCGCCAAGCGCGATCAGCCACCAGCGACCAGTTATGACGACAGCGACCAGTCCGGCGGAACAGGCGGCTAAAGCGGCGACCGCGGCAGCCAGCAACACGCGACTGGGGTCAATTCCGGAAGCGACCAACCGCCGAGGTCCCGCGGCGTCACTGCCTCGTCGGGCGTCCGTGCCGCGTACGCCATCGGCATAATCGTTGAGATAATTCACAGCAATCTGCAGACCGACCGCCACCACGGCGCACAACATCGCAACGACCGCAAACCACGGCCGAGAAAACGCACAATGCCCCAGCACATCACCGGCATCACGCTCTTCCAGCAATCCTCCCGGAAAAGCCGGGCACGACCGCAGGCCACCCAAAGCATCCCACCGCCAACTGGCGGCAACGCCGACCAGAACCGGGGCAAGACCCAGCGGCAGCGTTTGAGGGCGAGCGCCACGAATCCAAGTCGATATTTGCATGGACACCATTCTATATGCGGCCCAGTTTTCCTGACATCCCCATTGTTGAGCGAGCCATATGGATTCAAATTTACCATCGTCATTCTTAATCGGCGGCTGCTCAGACTGCGGAGGCCGCTCATCATGATTTTTGATGCGCACGCGGACCCGCCGCCAGCCAAAAACAGAAGGGACTGACGGCCGAGTAGGTCGTCAGTCCCTTTAGTCCGTATCAAATTTATTGCGAACTGTGCTTCGCCTTAATTCAGTGGCTTCAACCGAAAAGGAAGGTTACGGCGGGAGAACAGCCCACCGGGCTGTTCTCTTGATCCGCCTTCACGTGAAGCCGATATGAATTAACGCTTCGCGTTAATTCAGCGGCTTCACCAGTGGGAAGGTGATGGTTTCGCGGATGGTGGCACCGGTCAGCGCGATGAGCAGTCGGTCGATGCCCATGCCCATGCCGCCTGCCGGAGGCATGCCGACGCCGAGGGCCTCCAGGAAGTCCTCATCGATGTCGCAGGCCTCCTCGTCGCCGGCGAGCGCGTCCTTGGCCTGGGCCACGAAGCGTTCGCGCTGCACGACCGGATCGTTGAGCTCGGAGTAGCCGGTGGCCAGTTCGAAGCCGCGCACGTACAGATCCCACTTTTCGACCACGCCGGCCTTGGAACGGTGGCCCTTGACCAGCGGGGAGGTCTCGACCGGGAAGTCGCGCACGAAGGTCGGCTCGTACAGCTTGTCCTCGTAGAAGTGCTCCCACAGGTGTTCGACGAGCTTGCCGTGGTTCTCCACGTCGTCGCGTTCCACGCCGAGCTTGTCGGCGATCTCGCCCAGGTGCTCCACGGAGGTGCCGGGGTTGTCCGGACCGCCGTTCGGCACGATTTCCTCGCCCAGGGCCTCGGAAAGGGAGTCGTACATGCTGATGGTCTTCCATTCGCCGCCGAAGTCGTATTCGGTGCCGTCCAGCAGCGTCACCTTGTGGCTGCCGAACACGTCCATGGCGGTGTCCTGCACGAGCTGCTTGACGAGCGCGCCGATGGTGTCGTAGTTGCCGTAGGCCTGGTAGGCCTCGACCATGGTGAATTCCGGGGCGTGGGTGGCGTCGACGCCCTCGTTGCGGAAGTCGCGGTTGATTTCGAACACGCGGTCGATGCCGCCGACGAGGCAACGCTTGAGGAACAGTTCCGGCGCGATGCGCAGGTACAGGTCCAAGTCGAAGGCGTTCATATGCGTGGTGAACGGACGCGCCGCGGCACCGCCGTGCACGGTCTGCAGCATCGGGGTCTCGACCTCGAGGAAGTCATGGTCGGCGAAGGTCTTGCGCAGGGAGGCGACGGCCTTGGAACGGTTGCGCACCATGTTGCGGATCTTCTCGTCCGCGATCATGCCGATGTACGGCTTGCGGGTGCGGGTGTCCTCGTTCAGGTCCTTGTGCAGCGCCGGCAGCGGCTGCAGCGCCTTGGCGGCGATTGCCCATTCGGTGGCGAACACGGACAGTTCGCCGGTTTTGGAGGCGATCACTCGGCCCTTGATGAACAGGTGGTCGCCCAAGTCGACCAGCTGCTTGAACTGCTTCAGGGAGTCGGCGCCGATCTCCTTCTTGGAGATCATGCCCTGGATCTTGGTGCCATCGCCGGCGGACAGCTGCACGAAGCATAGGCCGCCCGCGTTGCGCAGGAACAGCACACGGCCGGCGATGCCGACCACGTCCTCGGTCTCGTCGCCCGCTTCGAGCTTGCCGTCATATTTGGCGCGGACCTCTTCGATGGTGGCGGTGACGTCAAGGGTCACCGGGTACGGCTGGATACCTTCCTTAAGCATCATGGCGCGCTTGGCCACACGCATCTGCACCTGCTCCGGGTGGGCCAGCGGGCCGAATTCCTTATTGGACGGGTCCACGGCCTCGTCCAGCGCGGCGCCGCCGTTGATCTTGGCGCGAATCGCAGCATCCTGCTGCAGCAGCATTTCGGCGCGTTCCACCGTGGTCATGGTGGGAACTGCGGCCTCTTCTTCGTTCTGATTCTCTTGGGATTCGTTGGTCTCAGTCATAAGCCCCAAGTGTACCGAGAAGCCACTACACAACACGCGACACGCCGACCTTGCATACAGCGCCCAATCGTGTAATATATCCAACTGTTGCCAAACGGGCTGTAGCGCAGCTTGGTAGCGCGCTTCGTTCGGGACGAAGAGGCCGCGGGTTCAAATCCCGCCAGCCCGACAACTAAGGCGGAACTTCGGTTCCGCCTTTTTCTTTGCCTTTCCATCAAACCGACGCTTGGCACCATCCAAGTGCTGGTTCGGCGGACAATCCAAAATAAGGAATCCCCATGAAGAGAAGCATTCTGGCGCTGGCCTCCGGCGCCTTCATCCTCGGCGCCGCCGAATTCGTGATGATGGGCATCCTGCCCCAGACGGCCACCGCCATGCATGTCAGCATTCCCGCGGCCGGCCATTACATCTCCGCATACGCCATCGGCGTGTGTGTCGGCACACTGATCCTGGTGTTCGGCCGCAAGGTGCCGCCGAAGCATCTCATCATCCTGTTCATGGCCATCGCGTTGGTCGGCAACACGCTCAGCGCCGTCTCCTTCTGCTCGCCGATGCTGCTGGTGGCGCGTTTCATTTCCGGCCTGCCGCATGGCGCGTTCTTCGGCACGGCCACGCTGATCGCCAAAACGCTTGCCGACAAGGGCAAGGAGGCGCAATCCGTGTCCATGATGGTGATGGGCCAGACGGTGGCCAACATGCTGGGCGTGCCCGCGGGAACGTTGCTCGCCGAGGCGATGTCCTGGCGGCTGGCGTTTGCGATTCTGGCCGCCTGGGCGCTTATGACGATCGTCGTGGTGATTTTGTGGGTGCCGTCCATCGATCCGATCAAGGACGCCGGCATCAAGGGGCAGTTCCGCTTCCTCACCCATCCCGGCCCGTGGCTGATTCTGCTGGCCGTGTTCTTCGGCAATTCGGGCATCTTCTGCTGGTGGAGCTACGTGTCGCCGTGGTTGCAGAAAACCGGCGGATGGTCGGCGACGATGGTGCCGATACTGATGGTGCTCGCCGGCCTCGGCATGGTGGTCGGCGGCATCGTGGGCGGCAGGCTGACCGACCTGTGGAAGGCGGGCGCGACCGCGGCGCTATCGCACGGCATCGCCTTGTGCGGACTGTTGCTGGTCTTCCTGTTGCCCGGTAATCATGCGACCACCGCGTTGCTGACGTTCATCATCGGTTTCGCGCTGTTCTTCAATTCATCGCCACAGCAACTGCTGATGGTGCAGGCGGGTG
>ERZ779895.2337-NODE-2337-length-17323-cov-3.810806_pt1 | contig 17323 bp, 18 predicted proteins | sample MGYA00511093_ERZ779895 | MGnify/ENA primary metagenome ERZ779895 (study PRJEB29588, sample SAMEA2142970) | human gut metagenome | biome: human gut; feature: human-associated habitat; material: faeces | place: Denmark | collected 2008/2010 ... | reverse complement strand
TGGTACTGGATTGGTACTAAAAATATGTGAAACGAAAAATAATGTGTGGAAAAGGCACGAATTATCAATACAAAATAGTATAGATAACCACATTAGAATAACCTGAATCAAATCAGACTCTGCGAGTTTGAGTAGGCTTAGAGTGGCTTAGAGGTTAGCTCCAAAAATTCAGTAATTTCAAGGTCTGAGACCGTGTGAAAAAACACGGTTTCAGGCCTTTTTTTGGTTATCACTTCTAAAATGCTTCTAATTTTTTCAAAAAATTCAGAAGCGAAATAACTCCAAAACAAAGTCCAATTTTGTTTCTTATCGTAAGCGCTTAATAAAACAGTGCCTTTCGGTATAGATACAATTCATGAGATAATCATCACATATAGTAACGTTAGTTATAGTAATGCGTAGTAACGTTAGGAGGTTAGTCATCATGGATCAGGTTACTAAAGTTCGTAAAAGACTGAAACTCGAACAATGGAAAACTATCATCACTGAATGCAGGGCAAGCGGAATGACCGTTACCTCATGGTGTAAAACTCACGGTATTGCCGAGCAGACTTATTACAGGAATCTCAAAAAACTCCGGGAAATGGAGATCGATAAATTACCAGCATCTCTCATGCCTTTACCGGATGAAAAACTGGTGGCATTCAGAAAACTGGAAGTACAGACACCAATCCCGGACACACAAGCTGCTGTCATCATCCATCTTAATGGCGCAACAGTGGAAGTTTCTGAGGGTACAAGCCAACAGACAATTCAGGCAGTGCTGCTTGCACTGCAAAACGTGGTGAACCTAGATGCCCGCCAGACGGATATGATCTCGCGTGTGATCGATGAGTTCAAAAAGAACTACAGTGTAGAACTGAAGGAAACGGGGTATGAATTTCAGAAGGATGCAAAACAGATGCTTCTGATTCGTAACAACCCAAAATGAGCCGTGGTTAATTTTTTTTAACCTTTATTTCATATCTGCTCACTGGTGAAACGCATACATATCTGATAAGATAAATCCATAGAAAACAACAGGGCTGTGAGGGAGGCAGATGTATGCAGGTGGGAGAGGTTATCCGCAAATACCGGAAAAGCAAAAATATGACACAGGAAGAGATGGCGAGGAGACTTGGCGTCACGGCGCCGGCGGTCAATAAATGGGAACATGGAAATTCGCTGCCGGATATCACGTTACTTATGCCGATCGCAAGGCTTCTTGGAATTTCAACGGATGAGCTGTTAGCGTATCAGCAGGAACTGACGGCAGAGGAAATCGGAGAGATCCTAAAAAGAGCAACGACGATGTTGGAGGAAATGCCATATTAGGATGCATTTGCATGGGCGAAGGAAAGACTTGAAGAGTACCCGAACTGCGAGTCACTGATCTTGCAGATGGCGGTTCTGTTAGATGCAGAGCGCACGATACAGGAAATCCCGGATCCGGAAACCTATGATGCGTACATCAATGCCTGCTACGGCCGTGCGCTGCAAAGCAAAGATGAGAAGATCCGAAATGGTGCTGCGGATTCGTTGTTTCACTTTTATATGAAAAAAAGGGAGTACGAAAAAGCCGGGGAATATCTGAATTATTTTTCAGAACAGGATCCGGCGCGAAAAGAAAAAGAGGCACAGCTCTACAGCGAAACAGGTCAGGTCGAAGAAGCATATAAAACGTATGAGCACCTTTTGTTTTCCGAGTATCAGAGAGTGAACGGAATATTTCATGGAATGTATCTGCTGGCGTTAAAGCAGGAGGATCTTAAAATGGCGCATCTGCTGGTGGATAAACAGGTAGAGCTGGTAAAATGCTTTGAAATGGGAAAGTATTATGAGGCGGCCAGTCAGCTGGAACTTGCAACGATCGAAAAAGAGGAAGACCGGGTGATCGCGCTCATGAAAGAGATGCTTGCCGGTGTGAGTCTGATCAACAGTTTTTACGAGTCGCCGCTCTACCGGCATATGGAATTCAAAAAGCCGGGCGAAAAGTTTTTCGAAGAACTGCGCAAAAATCTGTTAAAATGTTTTCGGGATGAAGAAACCTATGGCTTTTTAAAGAGCCGTCTGGAGGAAATTCAATGAGAAAAAAGAGGGGATTATTTGGAGCTTTTGCGGTTTTGGCGCTGTCAGTAACCGTGCTTGCTGTTGTCTGGCGGTATGGTAAGAAGCAGGACGCCGGAAACGAAGAAGCTGTGCCGGAGAAAGCGCAAACAGAGGAAGTGCAGACGGAGGAGATAAAGTCGCCGGACAGTAAAGAGACAGCGGAACAACCGGAACCCGGATCGGAGATGGAACCGGCGTTTGCGGACCAAAATCCGGCAGAGGAATTTTACATCACCGAGATCTCAGACGAACTTTTTTCGGAGATGCAGGGAAAATCATACAGGGATGACTGCATGGTGCCGCGGGAGGAATTGCGCTATGTGCATATCCTGCACAAAGATCTGGATGGAAATACGAAAGAGGGGGAGCTGGTCGTAAACCAAAAGATCGCGGAGGATGTGTTAGAAATCTTTAGGGAGCTGTATGAAGCGGATTACCCGATCGAAAAAGTGCGGCTTGTGGATGCTTATGATGCGGATGACGAGGCTTCGATGCGTGATAATAATACGTCTGCGTTTAATTTCCGTTTTATTTCCCACACAACAAAAGTGTCAAAACATGGAGAAGGACTTGCGGTTGACATCAATACGCTTTACAATCCATATGTAAAGGAAGTGGACGGACAGACTGTTGTGGAACCTGAGACAGCGCTGCCTTATGTTGACCGGACGCTGGATTTTCCCTATAAGATCGACCACGGGGATCTGTGTTACAAACTTTTCACGGAACATGGATTTGTGTGGGGCGGGGACTGGGAGACCAGGAAAGATTATCAGCATTTTGAAATGCCGGATACGGAAGAATAGCAGGTGAGAAGAAATGAAAGAGCAGAAACAGGAAAGCATCACAACGCGCGAGGAAGCGCTTGCCTATGGATTGTCTTTTCCGGGAACTTATAAAGAGATGCCGTTTCGTGATACCAACTGGCAGCTGGTTCGCGTGGCGGGGAGCAAAAAGGCTTTTTTGTGGACATACGAGAGAGAGGGCTGCATCAATCTCAATGTGAAGGTGGATCCGCAGTGGCGGGATTTCTGGCGCAGTGCTTATCCGGCGGTGATCCCGGGCTGGCATCAGAACAAGGAGCACTGGAATACGATCATACTGGACGGTTCGATCCCTGCGGTCGACATAAAACGGATGATCGCGGAGAGTTATGATCTGGTCACGGACAGTCCGACGAAGCGGATCTATGAAGCGGCAAAAAAGATCCCGCGGGGAAAGGTCGCAACCTATGGGCAGGTGGCGGAACTTGCCGGAGATAAGAAGATGGCGCGTGCGGTTGGAAACGCGCTTCACAAAAATCCGAATCCTGCGGAGATTCCGTGTTACCGTGTGGTGAACGCGAAGGGAGAGCTTGCCGGCGCGTTTGCGTTTGGCGGAGCCGGAAGGCAGGCAGATCTGCTCCGCGCGGATGGGATCGTGGTGGTTGATGACAGGGTGGATTTAAAACAGTTTGGAATCTGCATTCGGGATGGTGTGATCCTGGAATAAAGATAAAAGGGAAGGGAGAATGGATGATGGTAAAGATCGATCTGATCACCGGATTTTTGGGATCCGGAAAAACAACTTTTTTAAAGAAATATGCGGCGCGTCTGATGGAGCAGGGCTGCAATCTGGGAATCCTGGAAAATGATTTCGGAGCAGTCAATGTGGACATGATGCTGCTGCAGGAACTGATGGGAGACCAGTGTGAGCTTGAGATGATCTCCGGCGGCTGTGATAAGGAGACGCACCGGCGCAGATTCCGGACAAAGCTGATCGCAATGGGGATGTGCGGCTATGACCGTGTGCTGGTGGAGCCGTCCGGGATCTATGATATGGATGAATTTTTTGACGTGCTGCATGACGAGCCGTTAGACCAGTGGTATGAGATCGGAAATGTCATTGCCCTTGTGGATGCGCATCTGGAGGAAAAACTGTCGGCAGAGGCAGAATATCTGCTGGCTTCCCAGGCGGCAAATGCGGGATGTGTGATCTTAAGCAAGTGCGATGAGGCATCCGCGGAAGAACAGGAGCATACGATCGCCCATCTGAACCGGGCACTTGCCAAGATCGGCTGCAAGCGCAGGTTTGAAGAGAATGAGGTGTTACGGCTTGGCGGAAATGAACTTGCGGAAGCGGATTTTAAGAAGATCGCGTCTGCCGGTTATGTCAGCGCAGTCTATCAAAAGCCGGATCTGACAAAGGAACAGGCATTTGAATCGCTCTACTTTATGGATGTGCATATGAGTGAGGAAGAGCTGAAAAACGCGGTGGAAAAGCTGATGCAGGATGTGTCGGCAGGACATGTTTTCCGTGTGAAAGGTTTTTTGCCGAAAGAGGACGGAACCTGGCTTGAATTAAATGCGACATCAAAAGAGATCACGCTTTGCCCGATTGAGAACGGACAGGAGATCTTGATCGTGATCGGGGAAGATCTGGTGGAAGAAAAAATCCGGGCATATTTTCAAATGGGCGGTAATGAAAAATAGAGACGATTAGCCCCCTTGTAGAACCCGGTCGAAAAGTGGTATGATTGCCATGACTTATGAATCATATACTAAAAAGAAGTAATAAAGGAGAACATAGATATGGCTTGTACGACAATTCTGGTTGGAAAAAAAGCGTCTTATGACGGTTCTACGATGATCGCGCGAAATGATGATTCCGGTTCGGGACATTTCACGCCGAAAAAATTTGTGGTGGTACAAAAAGAGGAGCAGCCGCGCAGTTATAAATCCGAGATCTCTCATGTGGAGATCGAACTTCCGGATGATCCGATGCGCTATACCGCGGTGCCGAATGCGGTAAAAGGAGAGGGCATCTGGGCGGCGAGCGGTGTGAATGAGGCGCACGTCGCGATGACAGCGACCGAGACGATCACCTCAAATCCGCGTGTGCTGGGAGCAGACCCGCTTGTGGTTTATCAGCCGGCAGAGGATGGAAAGGAAGAGATCCCGGGCGGGATCGGAGAAGAGGATATCGTCTCGATCGTGCTTCCGTATATCCACAGCGCGAGGGAGGGTGTCAGGCGCCTGGGAAGCCTGCTCGAAAAATATGGTACCTATGAGATGAACGGGATCGCGTTCCAGGATCAGGATGAGATCTGGTGGCTTGAGACGATCGGTGGACATCACTGGATTGCGAAAAAAGTGCCGGATGACGTGTATGTTGTGATGCCAAATCAGCTTGGCATTGACGCGTTTGATCTTGCCGATGCGTTAAACGGACAGCAGGCACATATGTGTTCCGCTGACCTGCGTGAATTTATCGAAAGCAACCATCTGGATCTGTCACTGGATGGAAAACTGAATCCGAGAGATACCTTCGGAAGCCATGATGATGCCGATCATGTATACAATACGCCGCGCGCGTGGTTTATGCTGCGTTACTTAAATCCGCATACCAGGGTATGGGATGGCCCGAATGCAGAGTACACCCCGCGCTCGGATGATCTGCCGTGGTGCATGGTGCCGGAGCGGAAAGTGACGGTGGAGGATGTAAAATATATGCTTTCCTCACATTATCAGGGCACACCGTATGATCCGTATGCGGCGTATGGCGATAAATCCATGCGCGGGGCTTACCGTTCGATCGGGATCAACCGCAATGATTTCCTCGCAGTGATCCAGATGCGGCCGGATAAAGAACGTGACTGCCATACGATCGAGTGGCTGGCATTTGCGTCCAACGCGTTTAATGTGCTGGTGCCGTTTTACGCGGATGTGGACGAAACACCGGAATATCTTTCCAATACGACAGGAGAAGTGTCTACCGGCAATTTCTACTGGGCGAGCCGGCTGATCGCCGCGATGGCAGACGCATCCTATCAGAAGTCCGTGTTCCATGTGGAGCGTTATGAGGAACATGTGATGTCCAAGGGGCATGAACTGATCTACCGGTATGACGCACTGCTTGAAAAAGAAACGGATGCAGCAAAACGGATGCAGTTAAAAACCGAGGCAAACGAAAAGATCGCGGATATGTTAAAAGAGGCGGCAGGAGATACGCTGGATAAGCTACTTTTTGAACTGAGCAGTCAGATGAAAAATTCCTATTCCAGATCGGATGCCTAGAAAACTTTATATTATATAGAAGAAAAAGGCGAAAGACAAAAAAGACCGGTCTTTCGTCTTTTTTTGCAAGGAGAAAAAAACAGGAAACAAAATACGCGAACGGTATACGAATAGGTGCGCGAAGATTGCGTACAATATCCATATACATTTGGAGATTGTACACGATGAGAGAAAACGAATACCAACAGGTGTTAGACCGGATCGTCCAGTTCCGCAAGCAGATGGGCAAAACACAGGTCGATATCAGTAAGGACATGAATCTGAGTCAGGCGCAGGTGTGCCGGCTGGAATCCGGACGCAACCGTTATCAGGCAGAAATGCTCAAAGAGTTTGCCAGACAGGGCATGGATATTGATTATGTCATTACGGGTGAACATCGCAGAGCGGGCGCAATAGAAATTTTGATCGAGCAAAACGGTGTGACTTCCTGGGAGGAACGCGAACAGCTGATGCGGCTTATTGTATGGCTGTTACAGGCGGGCCTTGATCAGGCGGCGGACGAGGTGCCGGAAGAAAAACTGGAATATTATAAAAAAGAATTAAGACAGCTTGGACAGGTACTGGATGACAGAGAAGATACGGTTATTTACAAGCTGAGGAGCATTCATGCGCTCTCCCAGATCGAAATGTCAGAAAAGCTGGAGATCGGCATTAAAAAATACCGCAAACTGGAGCGCGGCGAGACAGACATCGATATTGAACTGATCTGGAACGCGTATCGGAAATTCCATTGCAGTCCGTCGTATCTGTTAAGCGGACATATTGAAAATTTCAACATCTTAAATGAGATCTGGAGTTATCTCGATGAGACGTGCCGTTCCCGGATCACGCAGATCACCAAAATGGGTCTTGAACTGTTAAAAGGCGCGGATGCCTGAGCAATCATCGGATGGATAAGATCATAATCCCCGGAATACGAAAGTAACATCGTATTTCCGGGGTATTTATATTTCCGCGGGAAGCGGTTATAATAGGGATAGCGAAAGAAGAAAGGAACGATGTGCATGTGTACAGCAGCAACTTATAAAACAAAAGATTTTTATTTTGGAAGAACACTGGATTATGAATTTTCATATGGAGATGAGGTGACGGTCACGCCTCGGAACTATCCGTTTCAGTTCCGGTATATGGGGGAGAAAAGCAGCCATTACGCGATCATAGGAATGGCGCATGTGGCGGGAGATTACCCGCTTTATTATGATGGGATCAACGAAAAGGGCGTTGGCATGGCAGGGCTTAACTTTGTCGGAAACGCCGTATATCAGGAAGTCTCAGATAACAGGGAAAATGTGGCGCAGTATGAATTTATTCCCTGGATACTGACGCAGTCCGCTTCGGTAAAGGAAGCGCGGGAATTACTGGGAAAAATGAACCTGGTCGGGACACCGTTTAACGAAAAAATGCCGAGTGCCGGGCTGCACTGGATCATTGCGGACAAAGACGAAGCGATCACCGTGGAATGTATGGCGGACGGACTGCATGTATACGACAATCCGGTCGGTGTGCTGACCAACAACCCGCCGTTTGAAACCCAGATGTTTCTGCTCAACAACTACATGAATTTATCGGAAAAACAGCCGGAAAATCATTTTTCGGAGAAACTTCCGTTAAAGACTTACAGCCGCGGGATGGGTGCGCTCGGACTGCCGGGAGATCTTTCTTCCGCATCCCGTTTCGCAAAAGTGGCATTTACCAAAATGCATGCGATCTCGGGGGAAGGTGAGGCAGAGAGCGTCAGCCAGTTTTTCCATATCCTTGGCTCCGTAGACCAGCAGAGAGGATGCTGTGAAGTCGCGGAGGGAAAATATGAGATCACGCTTTACACCTCCTGCTGTAATGCAGACAGAGGGATCTATTATTACACGACCTATGACAACCATCAGATCACGGCGGTGGACATGCACCACGAAGATCTGGACGGAAGCAGTCTTTCCCGTTATCCGCTTGTGACAGGCGAACAGATCCGGTGGGTGAATTAAAAAAGGCACCTTAGAGACCGGGGAGCAGGTCAGTCCGATTCGATCTCATAGGTGAATCCGGCATCCGTGATCATCTGTAACGTATCGGAGATGCCCTGCCCGTCCGCGGTCAGATAACCGGAGGCAAAGATGGAATTTACGACGGTGAGCAGTTCCTTTTCCCGCCCTTTAAAATAGATCTCACGGCCGGCGGCGCAGCGGATATCCGCCTTTGGCACCATCAGTCTGGCGAGGCATAATACCTTTAAACAATAAGCAGGGGTGAGCGCGGAGGTATCCGTGCCTGCGAGTGGTGTGCCCGGGATCGGGATCAGAAAATTGATCGGAAGCGCTTCCGGATTGATCTCGCGGAGATCAAGTAACATATCAACAACGTCTTCCCTGCTTTCCCCCATGCCGATGATGCCGCCGCTGCAGATCTCAAAGCCGAGTCTCTGCAGCATATGGATATTTTCCACACGCTGTTCATAGGTGTGGGTGGTGCAGATATTCGGATAATAGGAACGGCTGCTGTTCAAATTATGGTTGATGCGGTCGAGTCCGGCTTCTTTTAACATCCGTGCCTGTTTTTCGGTCAGAAAACCGATCGAGCAGCACAGATGTGTCCCTTCCGCTTTCATGACGCGGATGCGTTCTGCGAGTTTTTCAATCTCCTCATCAGAAAATTTCATACCGCTTAATCCCATACAGTGCATGGAAAGATGATTGTCATGCACAAAAGAATTGTCCTGATAGAGTTTATCCTCCGCAACCCATCTGTAAGTCTCGATGTCTGCGGAAGAACGACATGACTGGGCGCAGTAGGCGCAGTTCTGGGAACAGTTTCCGCTTCTTACATTGGTCAGAAGATGGATGCCGACCCGGTCGCCCTTATATTTTTTTCGCAGTGCTCCGGCGCGCAGGAGAAGCTCATCTACCCGGTCATCCGGCAGATTGATGAGTGCAACCGCCTCATCGCGGGAGAGAGCCGGTTCGTCCCCGATGGAGAAAAAAAGCTCATTTGCAGGTTCGTTCGACTGAATTTCAGATAACATAGTAATACCTTCCTTAGTAAAAATGATAAGTCAACACTAGCATACCTGAGAAATATTGTCAACTTTTGGAAAGAGACGAGTTTACAATAAAAGTGCAGGTCTTTTTGTTAAAAAATTTAGAAAAAGTTTCGAAAAAGTTAATTTGCGGTCGGAAGGGGAAACGGTTACAATAAAAGCAGAGTATCAGAAAACTTGATTTCGGAGGAGACAAGATGGCGGGTAGTACCAAGTATGCGTTGGAAGATGCACTAAAGAAGCTGCTTCTGCAAAAGCCGATCGACAAGATCACGATCAATGATCTGACCGAGGAGTGCGGGATCAGCCGCATGACCTTTTATTATCATTTCAAAGATATTTATGATCTTGTGGAGTGGGTGTGCATCGAGGATGGAAAGCGGGCACTGCAGGATAAGAAGACATACGACACCTGGCAGGAGGGAATGGGACAGATCTTCGAGGCTGTTCTGGAAAACCGTCCGTTTATCATGAACGTGTACCATTCCATCAGCAAGGACAAGATCGAGAGCTATCTGTATAAGCTGACATATCAGCTGATCGCGGATGTGGTCGGGGAAAAATGCGCGGGGATGGATCTCGCGGAGGAGGATAAGCGTTTTATCGCCGAGTTCTACAAATACGGCTTTGTCGGCACGATGTTGGACTGGATCGAGCGGGGCATGAAAGATGATTACAGGGTGATCGTGAAGCGCCTGGGAATTACACTGTACGGGAATATTGCCAATTCCATTCACAACTTCGAACAGATCAGGGAGCATTGAGTTTATCAATGGCAGAAGAATGATAAAAATTTTATCATTTCAGACCGGTTGTAAGTGGTAATTATCATAAAATGGGGTAAGATAAAAACAGAAAGCAAAGCAGCGGATGATGACGCATCCGACAGTTGGAAAGGTGGTTTTCATATGTCAGGTAAGAAACAGATCGGACTTGGGATCGCAGCGCTTGCAGCAGGCGCGGGAATTGCAGCAGTAGCGGCGCAGGGGCGGAAAACTTCTGCCGTATCCAGAGAGGCAAAAAAGAAAAACGAGAAAGAGGAGCGGTCAGAATATCGCAACACCGAGCGTGGAAAATACGAAAAAAACAGCAAGGGAATTTACTATACAAACGGCAATTATGAGGCGTTTGCACGGCCGAAGAAGCCGGAAGGCGTCGATGAAAAGAGCGCATACATTGTAGGAAGCGGACTGGCATCCCTTGCGGCGGCATGCTTCCTTGTGCGTGACGGTCAGATGAAAGGTTCCAATATCCATATTTTAGAGGCGATGGATGTGGCAGGCGGCGCCTGCGACGGTATCTTTGATCCGACGAGAGGTTATGTGATGCGTGGCGGACGTGAGATGGAGAATCATTTTGAGTGTCTGTGGGATCTGTTCCGCAGCATTCCGTCGCTTGAAGTGCCGGGCGCATCGGTTTTGGACGAGTATTACTGGTTAAACAAAGAAGATCCAAACTACTCGCTGTGCCGTGCCACTGAAGAACGCGGAAAAGACGCGCATACGGACGGCAGGTTCAATTTAAGCCAGAAGGGATGCATGGAGATCATGAAACTGTTCTTTACGAAGGACGAGGATCTCTACGACAAAAAGATCGAGGATGTATTTGATGAGGAAGTGTTTGGTTCCACATTCTGGCTGTACTGGAGAACGATGTTTGCGTTTGAGAACTGGCACAGCGCGCTTGAGATGAAACTGTATTTCCAGAGGTTTATCCATCATATTGCGGGACTGCCGGATTTCAGCGCACTGAAATTTACCAAGTACAATCAGTATGAGTCGCTGATCCTTCCGATGCAGAAGTATCTGGAGGATGCGGGCGTTGACTTCCAGTTCAATACCGAAGTTACCAATGTCATTTTTGAGATCAAAGACGGACGCAAGGTTGCAAAAGCGATCGACTGCAAGGTAAAAGGCGTGGAACAGGGCATTGTTCTGACGGAAAATGATCTGGTATTTGTCACAAACGGAAGCTGTACCGAGGGCACGATCTACGGAGATCAGAATCATGCGCCGAATGGCGATGCCGAGGTGAGAACGAGCGGATGCTGGAGCCTCTGGAAGAATATCGCAAAGCAGGATCCGGCGTTTGGCCATCCGGAGAAATTCTGTTCGGATGTGGCAAAGACAAACTGGGAATCCGCAACGGTGACGACTCTGGATGACAAGATCATTCCTTATATCACAAAGATCTGCAAACGTGATCCGAGAAGCGGAAAGGTCGTAACCGGTGGAATCGTAAGCTGCAGGGATTCGAGCTGGCTGCTCAGCTGGACGATCAACCGTCAGGGACAGTTCAAGGATCAGGACAAAGAAAAAGTATGCGTATGGGTATACGGTCTGTTTACGGATGTTCCGGGCGATTATGTGAAGAAACCGATGAAAGAGTGTACCGGTAAGGAGATCACCGAGGAGTGGCTGTATCACCTCGGAGTACCGGCAGAGGAGATCCCGGAACTTGCGGAGCACAGTGCGATCTGCGTTCCTACGATGATGCCTTATATCACGGCATTCTTCATGCCGAGAACCAAAGGCGACCGCCCGGATGTGATCCCGGATGGATGCGTGAACTTTGCGTTCCTCGGCCAGTTTACCGAGACACCGCGTGATACGGTATTCACGACGGAATACTCCGTGCGTACCGCGATGGAGGCGGTTTACGGACTGCTCGGTGTGGATCGTGGTGTTCCGGAGGTATGGGGCAGTGTATACGATGTCAGGGAACTGCTCGACAGCAGTGTGAAACTGATGGATGGCAAATCCCCGCTTGAGATCGAGCTGCCGGGACCGCTCAATCTGATCAAAAAACCGCTGTTACGCAAGATTCAGGGAACCGTGATCGAGAAAGTACTGCGCGACCATGATGTGATCAAGGACGGAATGCTCTAAATCGCGGGAAGATTTCCTTGCAACATCCAAAAAATAAGTGTATAATACACACGATATCAAAAATTGATGTTGATGGAAGCTGCGGTTTGTAGACATTTCAGAGAGTCGGTGGCCGGTGTGAACCGATATGGCAAAGAACCTTTCCACTTCCGGAGTCGGCAGGGAAACCTGCGGGTTCGTAGTCCTTATCCTACGTCAGAGAGGTCATAGCAATATGGCAATTTGGGTGGCAACGCGGAAAATTTACCTTCCGTCCCAGATACAGGAGATTCCTGTACGGGACGGGAGGTTTTTTATTTTAGGAGGAAAAAACAGCATGATTGATTTGAAGTTTTTAAGAGAGAATCCGGAAATTGTAAAACAGAACATCAAAAACAAATTCCAGGACAAGAAATTACCGTTGGTGGACGAAGTGATCGCCCTTGACGAAGAAGCGAGAGCTGCAAAGCAGGAAGCAGATGATCTGCGCGCGAGCAGAAACAAGCTTTCCAAACAGATCGGCGCACTGATGGGACAGGGCAAAAAAGACGAAGCGGAAGCAGTCAAAGCCCAGGTAAATGCGAATGCGGCACGTCTTGCGGAGCTTGAAGCAAAAGAAAAAGAACTGCAGGAAAAGATCACCAAAGATATGATGGTCATCCCGAATATCATTGACCCGAGCGTTCCGATCGGAAAAGACGACAGCTGCAACGTTGAGATCGAGAAATTCGGTGAGCCGGTCGTACCGGATTTTGAAGTTCCGTATCATACGGAGATCATGGAGAGCTTCCACGGCATCGATCTTGACGCTGCCGGAAAAGTAGCCGGAAACGGATTCTACTATCTGATGGGAGACATTGCGAGACTGCATTCCGCGATCCTTTCCTATGCGAGAGACTTTATGATCGACCGTGGCTTTACTTACTGCATTCCGCCATTTATGATCCGCAGCAATGTGGTGACCGGCGTTATGAGCTTTGATGAAATGGATGCCATGATGTACAAGATCGAGGGCGAGGATCTTTACCTGATCGGAACTTCCGAGCATTCCATGATCGGTAAATTCATCGATACGATCCAGGACGAGGACAAGCTGCCGTATACACTGACCAGTTATTCTCCGTGCTTCCGTAAGGAAAAGGGTGCGCACGGTATTGAAGAGCGTGGTGTTTACCGTATCCACCAGTTTGAGAAGCAGGAAATGATCGTTGTCTGCAAACCGGAAGAGTCCAAAATGTGGTATGACAAACTCTGGCAGAACACCGTAGATCTGTTCCGCAGCATGGATATCCCGGTTCGTACCCTGGAATGTTGCTCCGGAGATCTTGCGGATCTGAAAGTAAAATCCTGTGATGTGGAGGCGTGGTCACCGAGACAGAAGAAATACTTCGAGGTCGGAAGCTGCTCAAATCTTGGAGACGCACAGGCAAGAAGATTAAAGATCCGTGTCAAAGGAAAAGACGGAAACAAATATTTTGCGAATACCTTAAATAATACCGTTGTTGCTCCGCCGAGAATGCTGATCGCGTTCCTGGAGAACAACTTAAACGCAGACGGAAGCGTAAGCATTCCGAAGGTACTGCAGCCATATATGGGCGGCAAGGAAAAACTGGTTCCGGACCAGAAATAATTACGAAAGAAAAAGGTGACATCAGGGAAGTACCCGGATGTCATCTTTTTATAATTATATAGAACAGTCAATGGCAGACCCGGACACACCGGAGATGCCGGAAACAGCGGCCGCGGCATCTGCACCGGAAACCGCAGAACCAGTGGTGGCTGCTGCGGCATCGCCGGAAGACGGAGTTCCACCGGCGTTTATTGCCGCATTGATCGCGGCTGCCTGTGCAGCAGCTTCTTCCCGGGTTTTTATATTATCAAAGGAGTACTGGGAGAGCGGCGTGCTGTCATCCACATATTCATCTACATGGCGTCTGCGGTGATCGCAGACTGGAATGCTGTTTGCAATGGCGACCTGCTCCTGGGCCTTTCGCACGCGCCTTTTTTTGGCAAGCTTGGCAGCAGTGTTTTTCGCACGTTTTAAGTTCTTTGCGGCGAGTTCTGTCCGGGCTTCCTTTTCCAGCTGCTTTTCCCTGCGCAGTTTCGCGGATTTTAACGTCCCCTGTTTTTCGATGGACTTGGCGATCTTTTTCGCCTTCTGGATCTCGGAAGAACTGGAAGAACTCTGTTTTACAGATTTTGCGTCAGCCTGTGCCGCGGCGATGACAGCGGATACCTGGGACGGTGTGCGCGCTGAGGCGAGCCGCATCAGGTAGCCGGTCTCGTTCATACTGCGGTGTACGCTAAAGGACTGGGACTGGCGTTTGCTTTTCTTAGAACCTCCAAAGAAAGAGGAACTGCGTGAAAAAGAACCGGAAATACTCGTGTGCATGGTCGGATACTCCTTTCTGCGAAAATCTATCGATAGCACATATCCATACAAAATAGACATGGCAGTCATTTGTATAATATATCGTCAAAGCGGGGGGAGAACTTAACCATTTGACATACGCATAGAAAATGTTCGGGCATTTCAACGGGATTTCGTTCTGGTTTGCGCTTGAAAATTAAACAAATCGGAAAGAATGATAAAAAAGAATTTAAATATCGCGAAAAAATGACGGAAAAACTCGAATGTAATTGTGCAAAAATACCAAAAAAGCAGCGGCACTTTTGGAAGAAAGCGGGAATTGACATTCCAAAAAGATTTCAGTAAAATACATGCGACATTAAGAATGTTATATTAAATAAGAAAGGAAGGGGTAAATACGGAGAATCTGTCAAAGGCACTGATGGAAGAATTAAACTGTGAGACGGCGTTCACGATTCCCATATTTGGTGGGATACCGGTTGCTGAATCCGTCGTTGTCACCTGGTTTATCATGGCAGTGCTGGTCATAGGTTCGATATTGCTGGTGCGCGGACTGCGGGTGGAAAACCCAGGTAAGAGGCAGCTGGCACTCGAAACGGTAATCGGAACGATCTATGACTTCTTTTACGATCTTCTCGGAGAAGAGGGCAAGTGTTATATCCCGTATCTGATGACGGTCGCTTTTTATATCGCGCTGTCAAACATGATCGGACTGCTCGGAATGAAATCTCCGACGAAAGATGTGGGCGTCACCGGTGCCCTGGCACTGATGAGCATAATTCTGATCGAATTTTCAGGTATCCGGAAGAAAGGACCGAAGAAATTCTTAAAGAGTTTTGCGGAACCGGTTCCAGTCATGCTCCCAATGAACATACTGGAAATTTTCATTCGTCCATTGTCACTGTGTATGCGTCTTTTTGGTAATATCCTTGGCGCATTCGTAATCATGGAACTTATTAAAATCGTCGCACCGCTTTTGGTGCCGATCCCATTCAGCTTCTATTTTGATATTTTTGACGGGCTGATTCAGGCATATGTATTTGTCTTTTTAACATCTTTATTTATTAAAGATACTATGGAATAAAAAAATTAAAACAAGAAAAAGAAAAGGAGTTGTTTCATTATGACATCATTAATCGCAATCGGAGCAGGTTTAGCAGCATTAACAGGTATTGGCGCAGGTATCGGTATCGGCCTTGCAACATCTAAGGCAGTAGACGCGATCGCAAGACAGCCGGAAGCAGAAAGCAAGATCACAAAAGCATTACTGCTTGGTTGTGCCCTGGCAGAAGGTACTGCAATCTTCGGTATGGTTGTTGCCATCTTAATCATCTTATTCCTGGGTTAATCCAAAGAAAGGACTTGGTAGAGAATGCAATTATTAAGAATCGATTGGAACGTCCTCTTTACCATCATAAATCTGATTGTTCTTTATCTGTTACTGAAAAAGTTCCTGATCGGACCGGTAACCGGTATTATGCAGAAGCGTAAGGAAATGATCGAGGGACAGCTTGCGGACGCGGATGATAAGAGAAAGCAGGCGGGTGAGCTGAAACAGCAGTACGAAGACATGTTAAAAGGCGCACATGAAGAATCTGTAAAGATCCTTGAGGAAGCAAGAAAGAATGCGCAGAAAGAATATGACAGCAAGGTAAAATCAGCAGATGCCCAGGCAGATAAGATCATTGAAAACGCACAGAAAACAATCGAACTGGAGCGCGAAAAGACCGTGCAGGATCTTCAGTCACAGATCGCGGATCTCGCACTCGTGGCAGCCGGAAAGGTGATCGGCGAAAAGAGCACGGAGGAAAGCAACCAGTCATTGTATGATCAGTTTTTAGCTAAAGCAGGTGATTCGGATGACACAGACAGCGAATAATTACGGAACTGTCCTCTATGAACTCGGTGTGGCAGGAGAGGTCGTAGCAGAGACAGAAAGAATTTTTTCTCTTACCCCGGAACTGTCGAAATCTCTGGGAAGCCCGATTGTTTCCGCAAAAGAGAAACACAAACTGATAGATTCCATCTTCCCGCAGGAAGTGAGAAACTTTTTAAAGGTGCTCTGCGACAACGGCAGTGTGGGTGAGCTTGCGGATATATTTTCTTCGTACCACACCTGTTATGACGCGCACAACGGGATTCTGCGCGCGACACTTTCCTATGTCACGCCACCGACAGAGTCACAGCTTGCGCAGATGAAAGAACATCTGAAGAAAGAATATGGAAAAAATGAAGTGCAGATAGAACTGGTCGAACAGCCGGATCTGATCGGCGGGTTCGTGATTCGTGTGAAGGACAGGGAAGAGGACTGGAGCATGAAAGGGCGTTTAAATAAATTAAAGCAGGAATTGATTTGGAGGTGATAACGTGAGTTCCATAAGTTCAGAAGAAATTATTTCCATTCTGAAAAGTGAAATAGAAAACTATGACATGGTAAGTGGCGGTCAGGAAGTCGGCGAAGTCATCTGGGTAGGTGACGGTATCGCGACGATCTATGGAATCGAGCATGCCATGTATGGCGAAATCGTTATCTTTGAAAATGGTGTAAAGGGAATGGTGCAGGATATCAAGAGAGATCAGATCGGCTGCATCGTTTTAGGAAAAGATACCGGAATAAAAGAAGGAACAAAAGTAACCAGAACAAAGAAAAAAGCGGGTGTCCCGGTAGGAGATGCCTATCTTGGAAGAGTTATCAATGCACTGGGTGCTCCGATCGACGGAAAGGGCGAGATCCCTGCAGATGATTACCGTGCGATCGAGCAGGAAGCACCGAGCATTGTAGACAGACAGTCTGTAAACCAGCCGCTGGAAACAGGTATTCTTGCGATCGATTCCATGTTCCCAATCGGACGTGGACAGCGTGAGCTGATCATTGGTGACCGTCAGACAGGTAAAACCTCGATCGCCGTTGATA
>ERZ779895.2327-NODE-2327-length-17428-cov-7.014851_pt1 | contig 17428 bp, 26 predicted proteins | sample MGYA00511093_ERZ779895 | MGnify/ENA primary metagenome ERZ779895 (study PRJEB29588, sample SAMEA2142970) | human gut metagenome | biome: human gut; feature: human-associated habitat; material: faeces | place: Denmark | collected 2008/2010 ... | reverse complement strand
ATCCCGGTCAGGGGCTGGAACCAGTGGGTGAAGTGGGTCGCGCCGTTTTCGACTGCCCAGTCCTTCATTGCGTCGGCCACCGCGTTGGCTACCGACAGGTCCAGCTTGGCCCCTTTTTGAATGGTGTGCTTCAGAGAGTGATATACCTCCCCGGACAGACGGGCTTTCATCACACGGCTGTCAAAGACCATGCTTCCAAATATTTCTGGTACAGTCGTCATAGTAGTGTCTTCCTTTCAAAGAAATAAAAAGAGACACTGACGCTGCGGAAGGCTTTGCCTCCGAGACGCCAATGTCTCTTAACATTGCAAAATATACAGCCATCAGTTCGGAAAGTCAATTGTCGATTTGTTGAAAATCATTTTTGTCGAAATATCATTTTTAGCAATCTTGATCTTACAAAGCCGTGTTTTTCCCCGTTTTATCCGCGAAGCAGGAACGCTTTGTCGCATCGGTTCAACGGTCAGATCGCTTGGAGCTCCTAAAAATTTCACGTCAAAAGAATAATTCGGGATAGAAAATTGACAGAAGGTGTGGTATCATATTTCATATTTTGTGAAAGATCGCGGTTGTTTCATGGTAATTTCCTTGCCGAGATCGCCCCAGATATGAAAAAGTTTGATCGGCAAACGTATGGTCTGAACGAAAGGAAGCAGGTGAAAACATGAAGTACACGCCAGAAGAAGTGATCCAGTTCGTTCAGGAGGAGAATGTCAGGTTTATCCGTCTGGCCTTCTGCAATGTCTATGGAAAGCAGCACAATGTGTCTATCATGCCCAGTGAGCTCAAGCGCGCTTTTGCGTATGGGATCGCCTTTGATGCCTCGGCGGTAGATGGCTTTGGTGGCGAGATTCGCTCCGACCTTCTGCTTCACCCGGATCCTTCCACCCTGATCCAGCTTCCCTGGCGGCCGGAGCAGGGCAAGGTCATGCAGATGTTCTGCGATATTTCCTACCCGGACGGCAGGGCTTTTGAACGGGATACCCGAAGCCTTCTGAAGCGAGCGGTGGCAGATGCCAGCGCCCGGGGCTTCCAGTTTGCGTTCGGTGCGGAAATGGAGTTCTATCTATTTCGCCTTGATGAATGCGGTGAGCCTACCAGAATCCCCTACGACCATGCCGGCTACATGGACATCGTACCAGATGACAAGGGAGAGACGATCCGCCGGGAGATCTGCCTGATGCTGGAGCAGATGGGGATTCAGCCAGAGAGCTCTCACCACGAGAGCGGTCCGGGGCAGAACGAAATCGACTTTCGCTACTCAGCCCCCCTCACAGCCGCCGACAACGCCGTCACCTTTCACGCGGTGGTCCGCACTGCGGCAGCTCAGAACGGGCTCTGTGCCAGTTTCTCTCCTAAGCCGCTGGCAGATCGGGACGGAAACGGAATGCACATCAACGTCTCTGTCAAATGCGATGAGGTCGCCCAGCCGCTGCCCGGTATCATCGCAGGGATTCTGGCGCATATCCGGGACATGACCCTGTTTATGAACCCCTGTGAGGAATCCTACCGCCGCCTCGGCCATAACAAAGCGCCGCTCTACGTGACGTGGTCTGCGGAAAACCGTTCCCAACTGATCCGCATTCCGGCGGCAGTGGGCGAATACCGCCGGGCTGAGCTGCGCTCTGCCGATCCAATGGCAAATCCGTACATTGCCTATGCGCTCCTGATCTACGCCGGAATGCACGGGGTCGAGCATGACCTGCAGCTCTGTCCCGCCTCGGATTTCAATGTCTATACCGCACCCGCCGAGGTGCTCAATGGTCTAAAGAAGCTGCCCGGTTCATTGTATGAGGCTGCCGCATTGGCCGAAGCAAGTGCATTTATCCGCAAGCATCTCCCGGAAGCCGTGATCTCCGCCTACTGTCATCGATAAAGAGCCCTGATTGGATCAGGTGAAAGGAGGGGAGAACATGATCTTTCAGGAACGGACATACAGCGTACTGATTGTCACCGCCACGGACAGTTTTACCGAGAAGATCATGCCTCTGCTCCCTGTGACGGATTACTGGCCGGTAACGGTGGTACGCAGCATCGGAGAGGCGCGCCGAAAAATCTCGGAAACGGCATTTGATATTGTGCTGATCAACGCTCCTTTGCCGGACGACTTTGGAATGCGTCTGGCCGTAGATATCTGTACCGGAAGCGGTGCAGGGGTTTTGCTGTTGGTTCGGAACGATCAGTTTGATGATATCTATGCCAGAGTCGTCAGTTACGGCGTGCTCACACTGTCCAAGCCCACCAGCATGCAAATGGTAGCGCAAAATCTGCGGATCCTTTGCGCCACCCGAGAGCGCATGCGTCAGATGGAAGCCAAACAGGCTACCGTAGAAGAAAAGATCGAGGAGATCCGGCTGGTCAACCGGGCCAAGTGGTTGCTGATTGAGTGTCTTGGCATGACGGAACCGGAAGCCCACCACTATATTGAAAAGCAGTCCATGGACCGGCGCATATCCAAACGGGAAGTGGCGGAAACTGTGATAAAAACATATCAATAGCACAAGGATCCCGCGGATCGCAATGTGCAGAATTGTGAAAACTCTGGTTGACAAATTGCCGTCAGCCGCAGTAGAATATGAATCGTTGAACGAAGGCGTTCGTCAGAGGACTTTTGTCCCCTGATGGACGCCTTCTCTTTTTTGAGTTTTCCACGGGAGGTCAACACATGACAAAGTATATTTTTGTAACAGGCGGCGTTGTTTCTGGGTTGGGAAAGGGTATCACCGCAGCCTCTTTGGGGCGACTGCTGAAGGCCCGGGGGCTGAAGGTAGCGGCGCAAAAACTGGATCCCTATATCAATGTGGACCCCGGTACCATGAGCCCCTACCAGCACGGTGAGGTCTATGTTACCGAGGACGGCGCTGAGACAGATCTGGACCTGGGGCACTATGAGCGGTTCATTGACGAGGATCTGAACCAATATTCCAATCTGACCACCGGAAAGGTCTACTCCAACGTTATCTCCAAGGAGCGCCGGGGCGCGTATCTGGGGGCCACCGTGCAAACCATTCCCCACATCACAGATGAGATCAAGCGGTTTATCTATAATGTGGGCAGCAAGACGGAGGCTGATGTCGTAATCACCGAGGTTGGCGGAACCATCGGTGATATTGAGAGCCAGCCCTTTATCGAGGCCATTCGGCAGGTGGGGCATGAGGTGGGGCCCGGAAACGCCCTGTATATTCATGTCACGCTGGTCCCCTATCTGAAGGCATCTGGAGAGCATAAGTCCAAGCCAACCCAGCACTCCGTAAAGGAGCTGCAGGGATTGGGCATCACGCCGGACATCATCGTCCTGCGCTGTGATGAACCCATCACCGATCCCAGTATTTTCCGCAAGATTGCAGGTTTCTGCAATGTGAAGCCCGACTGCGTCATTGAAAATCTGACGCTTCCCATTCTTTATGAGGCTCCTCTCTATTTGGAGCGGGCGAATCTGTCTGCGGTGGTCTGCCGAGAACTGCGGCTATCCACACCTGAGCCGGATTTGAGTCAGTGGCAGGCGATGGTCGCTGCCATCAAGAGCCGCAGCAAGTCGGTAAGCATCGGCCTTGTGGGAAAATACGTGCAGCTTCACGATGCCTATCTGTCTGTTGCGGAGGCCTTACGGCACGCCGGGTTTGCCCTTGGTGCAAAGGTAGACATTCAATGGATCGACTCGGAGACGGTCACGGCAGACACGCAGGACGAGCTGCTCTCCCAGCTTGACGGGATTCTTGTCCCGGGCGGCTTCGGAAGCCGCGGCATCGAAGGCATGATTCTGGCGGCTCAATATGCCCGGGAGCATCGCATTCCCTATCTGGGTATTTGCCTCGGTATGCAGATTGCCGTCATCGAATTTGCCCGCCATGTACTCGGTCTTACAGGCGCCGATTCGGGTGAATTTGCCCCGGAGTGCCGCCATAAGGTCATCGACTTTATGCCTGGTCAAGGCGAGGACATCGACAAGGGCGGTACCCTCCGTCTGGGCAGTTATCCCTGTGTGATCGCCGAGGGAACGACCATGGCGCGATGCTATGGAGGCGCACAGATTTGGGAGCGTCACCGCCACCGCTATGAGTTCAATAACGACTATCGAGATGCTTTGCGGGCGGCGGGAATGACCATAAGCGGGCTCTCCCCTGACGGGAGATTGGTGGAGGCAGTGGAGCTGAGCAGCCAGCCCTTCTATGTTGGTGTGCAGTATCACCCCGAATTCAAAAGCCGCCCCACCCGGCCTCACCCGCTGTTTCAGGGTTTCCTCGCTGCCGCATTGGAAAGTGGGAAATGAGCGATTTGTGGTCAGCAGCGACACAACGGTCAATGCTGCCAACAGAGCTGGGCACTGCCGGCAGCAGGGAGATCGTCCTTTCTGCTGAAGCAAAAAGGACACAATAAGATGAAAAATGCGCAAAGAGCATCGGGGAAGAGGCACTGCAATACCTTAGCGCACAAAACAGCCCCGACGCTAAACGGTCTTCGCATTGCAAGAATATAATACGGGTGGTAGAACAAAACGCCGGAGAAGGAGGCATCTTTCCTTCTCCAACGATTCTTAGTTTAGAGTCCGCTTCTCATGCTGCATAGCGTTTTCGAGTGGGCGGTCAAGGATCGCCTGATTCCGCGCAATCCGACCGAGAACTGCATCGCTCCCAAAATTCAGAAGTTCGAAATGCAGATCCTCCAACCGGAACATATCAAAGAATACCTCAATGCAGCAAATGCCCGCGGACTCCTTCCCATGTTTTATCTGGAGCTGGTCAGCGGATTGCGCAAGGGCGAGTTAACCGCGCTTCTCTGGTCTGACCTCGACATTCAGAACCGCACCATATACGTCAGCAAGCAATATGTCAAAAATCCCAATGGCGAACTGACGCTGTCCCGTCCCAAAACGGAGACTTCGGTCAGAAAAGTATCTATCCCGCAGGATGCCGTAGACCTGCTGATAGCGGAACACGGCAAGCATCCCGAGAATCCCTACATGTTCCCCTCGCCGGTAACTGGTGAGATGTACTACCCAGACTCCGTCGTAAATCTGCACAAGAAGATCCTGAAGGACGCCGGGCTGCCGCACATCAGATTTCACGACCTCAGACACACCTTCGCAACGCTGGCACTGCAAAATGGGGTGGACGTCAAAACCGTCAGCAGTATGCTCGGCCACTATGACGCTGGATTCACACTCCGCACCTACACCCACGCTACGAGGCAGAAGCAGGACGAAGCCGCACAAACGATGGGCAGCTTCATGGCGCAAGTGATGTAAGCAGAAAAAGGATGCGAAATACCGGAGAGGGGGCAAAACCTCCTCTCCGGTACTCTTTGAACCTATCCGCACATTTTCGCGTGTGGGTCACGGTGTGGGTCAGGCAGTTGACCCACATTTTGACCCACACATTTTTCAGTATTTTTACAACAAAAAGCATCGAAAACCGAAGTTTTCGATGCTTTTTTTGGAGCTGCTGGGCAGATTCGAACTGCCGACCTCATCCTTACCAATTATATATGCGCTGTTTTCTCTTGTTGTTAGCTGTCGTATCTTGTTGCCCCGTAGCCCTTATATATCAGGGAATGCGGGCTTTTTCATGTCGTTACTTATCGTTGCTTGTTGTATCTTAAAATAGGCTGTTTTTTGATGCCTGTATGGGTTTTGTATGGGTTTTTGATAGAACCCTTACCGCAAGACCTCATCCCTTATTTACAGCCTTCTTGACCGCCTCGCGCATGATCTGCGCCGCTCTGCTGACGCTCTCGGCGTTGGCGTGGGTATACATCCGCAGTGTTACGGCCTTGTCGCTATGGCCGAGCGCTTCGGATACGCTGGCCACATCCGCGCCGTTGGTAATCGCAACACTTGCAAAGGTGTGACGTAGCTTGTGCGGGTGAAGATCAGGCAGCCCGCAACGGCTGGACAATTTTTTAAGGTAGCGCGTGGGGCTTTGCGGGTGCATTGGCTCCGGACTACCCTCCTTTGTAAAAACAAAGGCGCTCATAGCTTTTCTCGCCTGTTCTGCGCGAAGCTGACGCAGGAGGGCTATTGTATCCTCCCCTGCATACACAGTGCGCTTATGACCGTTCTTAGGGGTGTCTATGTAGACGCCCTTTGTCGGCGTGTAGCACAGATTTCCGACTATGGTGATTTCCCCGCTCTTGAAGTCAATGTTTTCCCACTTCAATGCGCAGCACTCGCCGCGCCGGATGCCGGTATCAATCAGCAGACGGACGAGCGCCCGCCATTTTAGGGGCTCCTCGTCCAGTACGTCAAGGAGCTTTCCGACATCCTCTGCCGTATACGCAGCGGGAGCCTCTGCCTTTGCTTCACCCTTGCGCGGCTTCGGACGCTCCACCTTATCCATTGGATTGCGGTCGATCATGTCCCCCATGTATGCCATCTTGAACAGGCTGTGCAGTACCGTATAGACTTTAATGACGGTGGCATGGGCCTTGCCCGTTGCCTGGATATCAAGAAGCAGCGCCGTGATTTGCGCCGGTGTGATCTCCGGCATTTTCACATCGCCTAATATGGGGTAAACCCTTTTATCAAGACAGCTCTGATAACTGGAACGACCATTCTCACTCATTGTAACGCCCTTAGCGGGCATGAACACTCTTTCCCCATACTGCTTGAGGGTAAGAATGCGAGCGGCTTCTGCGGCCTCCTGCGCGGCTTTCTCGCGTTTCTCTGCGCGGCTGATAGCCTCGCCTGCATTACATTGGCGCTCAAACTCCGCCGCCACCGAAGCAAGCTCACGATCTATGGCCCTTTGGCTCCATCCCTCCGGCACATACCATCGGCGCGTCAAATAGGACTTGTCCCGTCCACGGCTGACGCGGATCTCATAAAAGGCTTGTCCGGCCTTATTAAATTTCTTTCGTGCAGACGGCATTGCTGGCCTCCTGTTTTCAGTCCTTTTGTTTCATCATTTTCTTTTGCTCGCTCTCAATCTGCTTAATGCTCTTCTGTGGCGTCGGCAAATCTTCCGGCATTGTGCCACCGAGTTCAGCAATAGTCTGACGCACTTTTCTTCCAACTTCATAATGCGTCTTATTTGCAGCTTCTTTCCCCCGAATACTTTCTCTTCTGAGTTTTTCATCGGTTTGCGTAGCACGGAACAGATTAGCTGCAAGTTCAGTACTCCCCATGTGGTCAAGTATCTTTTGGCTGGGTTTCAGCCCTTTGCGAGCATGAATTTCCTTTGCTCCCAGCCCGCCATATAGTCCCTGATAGCCCTTATTCTGAAAAATAGCATAGTCACGCGGATCAATGACCCCGGCCATCTGAGCCGCTTCGGCGAGAGACTTATTGTGCTCAATCATCTCGTTACGGATTGCGAGCCGCTTTTGATCCTCGGAAAGTTGATCATAGCCATCGACCAATTCTTGTTGCCGAGTCTTTACGGCAAAATAAGTTTGACCAAGAGCAATAATCTCTTTTCGCGGATCGCCATTCTGCACAATCAAATAACAGGCATATCGAGAAAGCATAATATCATCGAGCTGCTTTACACCTCCATGCGGCATTGGCGATGTTTTGTTGACGTCAACAAAACATTCCTCGACAATCTGGCCGCTATTCAGGCAAGCAGTTTTTGCTTTTTCGATTACGGCCGTGAAGTTTCTCCACTCCGTATATTCCAAAACTCGTTGCAAGTCTCGCGCATACCAAAATTCTTGCCCATCCTCCGTATAGTGCTTGATGCTCTCGAAGGTCTGCTCGCTATACTCCACCATTTCTTCATTTTTAGCCTCGTCGTCAAAAAAGAAATACATACCACACCTCTTTCCCGCTCCATGCCTCGCATGGGGCTTTATTTTTTTTCCTCGTCCGGCTCCTCTGCGCGCTCCGTCTTTCTATAGCGAGAATCGAGCGAAAGCCTCGCTAAGTCCGTAATTATTTTTTGCTGCGTATTTCCGTTAAGGCGATTAAAAATCGAAACCGCCTGCCGCTCCGTTTCCGTAAATTCGTACCCCTGATCCCTAAAAGGCTTCAAACAGTCATGTTGTGCGTCTGAAACTTGATGATTAAGGCCCAATCGTATACCCGCTTTGACATAGGATAATATTTCGGCACCCTCATCATCCCCGTATAGGTCAAGATAGTAGATGCCAAGTGGCGCAGCAATTTTTTCAAGTGTTTCTTTCTTTGGTTTTAACTTTCCTAATTCATAACGGCGTATTGTCGGTTCGGCAATTTTACAAAACTCGCCTAATTGCTTTTGCGTCCACCCTTTTTCAATTCTCGCCCGCCGTATCTTTTCTCCAGTAGTCAACAAAATCTCCCTCCTCATTTTTCTAAGCATAGCATATATTCCCTCAAACAGCAAGAAAAATTTCTGATAAGTCTTGACAGTAACAAAATTTTCTGTTACATTGATGTTGTGCAGAAATAAATGTTACTGTTTAGGGGGTGAGCCTAATGACTATCAACGCGATTCGTATTGAATCAATTCTGGCCGAGCGTGACATGACGAAAGCCGCACTTGCTGAAAGATGCGGGGTATCTCGGCAAAATATCAGCACTATCATCCGGCGCGGGACGTGCGAGCCTCGCACAGCCGGTAAGCTGGCAGCCGGTCTCGGTGTCAGCGTCGCAGAGATTATCGAGGGGGCGCAATAATGACACCGTATCAGAAGATTCCCGAGGCCTGCAAATCAACCGGCCTGAGCCAATATTTTCTACGGAATGGCTGCAAAAATGGTACCATTCCTCACGTCAAAAGTGGTCCGACGTACTACATCGACGTACCGGCGCTTTTAGAGAGACTACGGGGTGAGACAAACGGACATTCTGGAAGTTCTACAGCACTTTGAGGGCGTGAAGCGCTGCGGCGACGGTCAATATATGGCCCGCTGCCCGTGCCATGACGACCGGAAGCAAAGCCTCTCTATTGGTCGAGGCGAAAAGGGCGTGGTGCTCAAATGCCAGGCGGGATGTGACACACGCGACATCATCGCCCGTGTTGGCATTAAGCCTCGTGATCTCTTTTACGATGCAGAAGCAAAGCCCACCGAGCGCCCGCAGATCGTGGCCGTGTACGAATATCCCAATGGCGTTCAGAAGCTACGGAAATCGGACAAGTCCTTTTCATGGCGTCGGCCTGACGGAAAAGGCGGCTGGATCTACAACCGTCAGGGCGTTCCGCACTCCCTCTATGTGGCCGGTTCGCTTGGTAATGTCGTGTTCATCGCCGAGGGTGAGAAGGATGCCGACAACCTCCATCGTTTGGGCTTTGATGCCGCCAGCGGCGCAGATGGTGCAGGCCCCGGCAAGTGGCGGAAAGAATACACTGAGCAGTTACAAGGCCGCACCGTGCTTATCTTCCCCGACAACGACGCCGTTGGTAAGGCTTACGCCGAGGAGACCGCCGCCGCGCTGCATGGTGTCGCCGATCATGTCCAGCTTTGTGACCTCTCGACCGTCTGGCCGGAGATTCCGGAGCATGGAGATATTTCCGATCTTATCGCTCGTCTTGGTGGTGAAAAAGCCTGTGAGGCGATAGCGGAGCTCGCAACCACAACGCCGGAATGGACACCGGCCCCACCCGCTGACATCTTTGAGGAATTCGGATTTTACAGCGTCCCGGACCTAACCGAGGAAGAACGCCGCCCGCCCGAGTTCATCATTGACGGCATGATCCCGTGCGGAATGACCTTTTTATCTGGTGCGCCGAAGATTCGCAAATCATTCATGGCGCTGCAGATGGCGTCCGCAGTTGCGACCGGCACTCCCTTTCTTGGACACGCTACCACGAAATGCGATGTAGCTTATCTCGATTTAGAGGGCAGTAAGAGCCGCATCTCATTCCGCGCAGCGAAAATGTCCACGCAGATTCCGTCAAACGTGTTTGTCACCAACAGCATCACAGAGCGCCTTGCCGATGGGCTCGTGGACAAGCTGCGGCAGCTCCACAGGGCGCGCCCCTCGATCCGCCTTATCATTATCGATACCTACAGCCGCGCACGTGGCAGCTATAAGGCCCCCGGTGCAAACGCTTATGACGCAGATATCATGCTACTGGAACCTGTGCAGCGCATGGCACTTGAAGAGAATATCGCTTTGCTGTTCGTTCACCATGATAAAAAAGGTGCTGGGCTCGCTCTCGATTCCTTCGAGCGCCTGAGCGGAACAATGGGTATTTCCGGTTCCTGCGACTGCGTCATAAATCTCGTTGCAGACGGAAAGCGATTTGACGGTAAGGCCACAATGGAATTCACCCCACGCGACGCGAAGGGCGGCGAAATGAGCCTCGTTTTTGATGAGCGGTTCGGAGAGTGGCAAGAAATCATCGAAACCAAGCCGGACTTGCGCGGCAATCCGATTTGTTCGTGGATCATCGAACATTCGCCCGAGCGTCAGCAAGAAGGAAAGACCTTTTCTTACGATACGCTTATTAAGGCAGCTTATGGGAGTTTTGTGGACAACCCCGGCGAAGAAGTCAGAAAGCAACTCGTTCCCCGTCGTGAAGAATTGTTTTCAAGTTATGGTATTGGCGTTCAGATGGGCGTGAAATCGAACGGCGCAAGAGGCATTCGAGTAATAAATCTGTTATAAAACACCGTCCCTGCGTCCCTCTAAGAGGGACGGTATCGCGGGAGAATAGCTTCGTCCCTCTCCCCTATTAAAAATATATGGTGTCCCTCCTACAGGGACGCAGGGACACTACTATTTTATAGAAAGCAGGTGATACTCAACGAGCGGAAGAAAATCACAAAGCAAAGGCCGCGCCGGGGAGCTGGAATTGTGCCGCCTATTGCAAGGCTACGGCTACCCCGTGCAGCCGGGCGAGGCCGTGAGCTATGGCAGTACACCCGATCTAACAGGGCTTGACGGCGTACATATTGAGTGTAAGCGCGGCGAAAAGCAAGCCCTTTATGAGTGGATCGAGCAGGCGCAGCGGGACAGCGGCAAATTTAAGGACGGTTTACCGGCTATCTTTTGGAGGAAAAATCGCGCCCCGTGGCTTGTCTGCATGACGCTTGCGGACTGGATTAGCTTATACCAACGGCAGAAAACGGCAGAAAGCGGAAAGGAGGCAGGGAATGACCCCGAATAAAGAAAAGCTGCTTGCGGCTCTTCTGACTTCTCGAAGCAAGAAAGAAGCGGCGGCAGCGGCAGGAATTGCAGAGCGAACCATGCGGACTTATTTTGAAGACCCGGAATTTTGCCAGCGATACCGCGAAGCATTCGCCGGAGTGATTGAAGATGCTACCAGACAAGCGCAGGCGCTTTTAATGCCCGCATTAAGCACCCTGCAAACGGTCATGGAGGACGAGGAAATACCGGCACAAGCGCGGATCACCGCGGCTAAATCAATTATTGATTACTCTCTGAAATTGACCGAACAGGCCGACGTTTTGGAGCAGTTGCGAGAGCTGGAACGATGGAAGGAGGAATTAAATGGCAACCGTTGATGCACGCCTTGCAGCCCTGCGCGAGTTTCTAAAATCTCATGCAGGGGGCGAAACCGTCTTTATTGTCGAGGGCGGCGCAGAGTATCACACAAAAGAAGATCCTTTTAACTACCTGATGCAACACGGCGCAGTTACTCACGATGGGCGGCGCATTGTCCTTTATCCGCACCCGGTTGAGGGCGTAGACCCGTTGAGCCTGTCCCTCTATCAGATGCTTGATGAAGCCATTGAACGCGGCAAGCTGGAATTGCCGGAATTGGAGAGCGACGAGATCGGAGGTAAAGCCCTTGAATAACAGCATTAAAGCCCGCATTGCCTCTTTACAGGCGATTGCAGCGCAGAAGCAAACGGGCGTAGCAATTATGACCTTGCTTGAAAATGGCGCGTGGGCGGCTTGTAGAGCGCCGCAAAGCCCTGAAAAGGTGTTCCAGACGGAGCAGGCGGCGCGAGAATATTTATCAGATTGCGAATGCGTTATCATTATCGACCTTTAAGGGAATAGACACATGAACAACAGCAGTATTAAAGCCCGCATCGAGGCATTGCAGAAGCAAATGGACGCACAGCGGCCTAATGGTGGTATTTTGATTCGCCTATCTGATTCGTGGATGGCGTTCAGCGCAAGCACAATTCACAAAAAGTCAATCTTTGCAACCGAGGCAGAAGCGCGGAAAGCATTGGCTGACTGCAAATCCATTTTAGAACTATGACGGCGGGAAAGACCGCAGAAAGGGAAAAAATATGTCTTTTGTAAACGACCTTAAAAACACCATTACCAGCAGCCGCGCCGCGATTGCCGCAGCGCAGGAAGAAGCCGCAGCCTTTGAACGCAAGTGGAGCGGCTATTACTCGCCCGCCGTCTATGCTGAAAAATTCGCACCCGTAAAGGCAAAGACGGACGCGGAAATTCTTGCAGCTCACAAAGCGATCAAAACCACCGTCGATGATTTCCGCAAGCAGATTGCGGAGCGCTACATCTTGAAAGGCGACGAATTGACCTCAGACGCGAGATTGCTCGAAAGCGGCGTGGAGCTGAACAAGGCCGATCTAACGCGAATGTTCGACGCTGCAAAGGCTGCAAACAATCATACCATGATGGAGCTTGCATGGCGGCGCTCGCTGAAAGACGGCATTGTGATTGAGCGCCCATACTTCAGCGAAAAAGATCTGAACGATGCCGCCGACATGATGGAGCGCTATGCAAATTCCGCGCTTTCCGATAGCGCGTATTTCGGCATTTGGAGCGCCCCCGGCAAGCTCGCCACCATTACCCCCGCCGCCGTACATGATTGGGACGGCACAGAATCTCCGTATCGTTATGTAACAAACAGCAACGGCTAAACCGGAAAACAAGCAATTCAATGGGCGCCGCGGCCTTTTTCCGCAGCAGAAAGGAACAAAAAATGAGTGAGTTTAACCATTTTGCGAAAGAACTTGACGCGGCTTTCCGTGCCGCGAGAAGCGAATACGCCGCAGTTTATGAAGAACTGACCAAAGCGAAGGAGAACGCAAGCGCGGCTGGCTTAGATGCCGTAAAGAAGCAGATTGCCACGCTTCAGCTCCAAGAGGCAGAAAAGAAAATGCGACAGGAAACGGGGCGCATTTGGTCTGTGTTCGATGCAAAGGCCGCAGAACTCCGCAGCGCATTGGAAAAGGAAGTACAGGCGAGCAAGTGCGTTGACCCGACTGCCGTAGATGCTGCCGGCGTAGAGTTGATGAAGTCCGGCATTCTGACCCCTGATGATTATTACTCCCTTGCAGAAAAATACGATGGAAATGTAACGATGCTTCGACTTCTTTCAAAATACGCAGCGGACGCGGCAACAGATGCAGACAACCGAAAAGACCGCGTCGCGCTTACTGTTCTTTCGCAGGAGTGCGCCAACGGCACAGGAAAGACGCTTAAAGCATGGGATGACCTCATGGCTACTGTAAACTATTGTAGCGGGCGCGGCGGCAACGGCAGCAAACGGCAAACTCCCGGCGTTGTCGAGCGCATGGGCGAATGGTGGGATCAGCTTTCCGGCGAGATCATCGAAAACTTTTAAGGGAGGGGATTGTCTATGCTTTACGGTATGATCGTTGGTGCTATTATCTTCTGCGCTGGGGCCTTTGTTGGCATTGTCCTTGAAAGTTACGGCGAAATTCGGCAGGAGAAACGTAATGGCAAAAAGTGATGCTGCGCATGAGGCCACAGACCGCCAGATAGCAGCCCTTGAAAGGCGAATTGTCAGACTATATGCCACCGCTGAAAAGGGCCTGCGGGAGCGTGTAACCGCCTATTTTAAGCAGTTTGAAAAGTTGGACGAGCAGAAGCGAAAACAACTCGAAGCCGGAGAGATCACCGAGCAGGAATTTATACAATGGAGGCTTGCGCAGATAGGGCGAGGCAAAAAGTTTGAAGCCCTGAGAAATAAAGTGGCGGAGGATTTGACGGAAGCCACCAATGAAGCAATAGAACAGGTGGCGGCAGAAATGCCCGAGATATACGCTATTAACCACAACCAAGAAGCGGAAGCCATAAACACAGATGAGGGGAGCGCAATTCCCCTCATTATGGCCGCTGCCGTTGTCTTGTTATGGCACCAAAAGAGCGACACTATGACGCGCCCCAAGCTCAACCGTCAAAAAGATATTGCATGGAACCGCAGAAATTTTTCTGCATCTGTGACAAGCAATATCTTAATGAACAAGCCCTTGCTCGGCAAAAACAGCATTTGTGTGGCGTCAATCACTATGTCCGTTGAAAAAAGTCAACATTCTGCCCGCGTAAACGCTCGCACATATCTCACCAATGCAGAAACGCGAGGACGTCAGGCCGTATATACCGCAGCGGAAAAGCTGGGTATACACCGAGAAAAGACATGGCACACCGTACACGATAATCGAGTTAGGCACCAACACGCGCTTATGGACGGTGTTACCGTCCCCGCTACGGGAAAGTTTAGCGTGGACGGCTACGACATGATCGGCCCCGGCGATACGTCGGCGCCCCCCTATCTCTGGTACAACTGCCGTTGCAGAATAACAAGCAGGAGAGTGAAAAAATGAGTGTCACAATTAAAGATCACAGCAAAGAATGCAAAGAAGAAATGCAAAAAAGAACCATGCTCGCCCTGGACGCCATCGGTGCAGTTGTCGCAGGAAAGGCAAAGGAACTTGCCCCTGTTGATACCGGGGCTTTGCGTGACGATATTCGCTACGAGGTCGCCCCCGATGAAAACGCCGTATACATTGGCAACACAGAGGAAATCCCCTATGCAAAGTATCAGGAGTTCGGCACTTCAAAAATGAAAGCACATCCTTACTTGAAACCCGCGGCAACCGGGAGCAAGGCAGACATTCACCATATCTTGCAGGCTGCTTATAAGAACGATGAAGCATCCTTCCTCTCTCAGTTGATTGCAGCTTTTAAAGCAGGCGCCAAAATTGGGAAAAAGGCATCAAAAAAATTTGAAGACTTCAACGACAAGATGCAAAAGTGAGGGAGGCAGTGATACAAAGGCTACCAGCCGGGAGAAAGCCCCGGCAGACCGCAGCAGAGGCCACAGGAGCGCCTTTCCGTTGAGCCTTTGCAAAGTCCTGCCCGAAGTACAGCGGCAGGCAGCGCCCTAAAGTACCAGGGCGCGGGAGTGTGTATTTCGCCATTTACAACCGATAGATAGAGAGCGGGGGCAAAAGCCCCCGCTTTCGCGTTCTAACGCCGCTCTACGGCGTTTTGCCTTTTGGCAATATAAACCGCTCAAAAATGAGCAAAAGCCCGTAGAGGGCCAGAAAATAGGAAAAGAGGGGGGATTATTCCCCCTCGTTTTGTTCTTTGTGATGCTCTACCAAATCGCCCGGCTGACAATTAAGCAATGTACACAAAGTGTCAATCGTAGCCCATGAAACGATTTCGCCGTTCCTTAACTGCTGGATCACCCTTTCCCCAAAGATTTTATCTTTCCGCAACTTATAAGTAGTGTACCCAGCAGCACGGAGCGCATCTAAAACATCAAATTTGTATTTAATCGGCAAGTGCCCCCCCCTCCTTTCATACATATACTATATCACAATTAAGCACACAAAACAAGTGTATATATTAAACAAGTCAAGCACATAAACTGTGTGCATATTGTCAATGGACAAGCACACAGAATAGGTGTATATTATGATTACAGCAAGGGACAAGAGATTGAGCGAAGGTCGATAGCCAACGCGACACCGTAAGGGCTGGAACGGAGAAGCTTGAAAGAAATTCCCGATGGGATAGATACTCAGAGCCACCAGCCGCCGATCTCACCCGCAAATTAAGGAGGATAAAACAATGAGCATCAACGAAATGGACAGCAAGATCAAGGAGCTGCGCGAGCTGCGCTGCATGGCGGACGAACTCGCTGGAGAGATCGAAAGCATCACGGACAGCATCAAGGCGCACATGGACGCGGAGGGCGTGGACACCATCAGCGGCACGGATTGGAAAGTGACCTATAAGGCCGTGACTTCCTCCCGCATCGACACCAGCGCATTGAAAAAGGCGCTTCCCGATCTGGCGCAGCAGTTCACCAAGACCACCACGGCCCGCCGGTTCTGCATCGCATGAGAAAGGCCCCATGTCCCAGCCGACCAAAGCAAGAGGACACGGAGCCACCAACCACCACAGGGAGGCCGGTACTGCCATTGTACCGCCTCCCGCACAGAAAAACAAGGAGGAAATAACAATGAGCAAAAACAGTGCAATTATGAAATTCGGTGAGATGCTGACCCATGCGGCAAACATTTACGCCGTGGGAGCGGCTGGGCCGTCCTTTGCGTGGGCCTCCCCTGACGACATTGTGATCCTGGGCAAAACCCCGGATGATATTAACGGGCGTGTGTGCCTTGTGAGCCTTCCTGACGATGAAAAGAGGCGTTTTGTGCGTCTGTATCGGCACGGGAACACGATAAAGACCTATTACATGGACGATTACGATTGTAGCGGGGAGTATCCGGCTAACGGCGTAGAAGTTCATGGGGAAGTACTGGCAATCGTCCACCAGTACGGAGTGGAGCCAGAGGCCCCCAAAGCATCCACGGCGTGGGAAAAGCGTGTGAAAAAGGCATTGAAGGGCCGCTTTATCCCATTCAAGGATCAGGAGCAAATTTTGAAACGGCACACCAACGCCGGACGCTGGACAACCCTAAACGTGGCCTATTGTCTGGGCGCAGAGGCCGGGAGAAAGGAGGCCATGAGCGATGACAAAGGCAGAGCGTGAAATGATGGAACGCATCCACGCCTACGGTATAATCCTATCACTCGACGAGGAGCGAGCAGGACTTGTCCTCGCGAGGATTAAGGAAATGTTAGCGGAGCAGGAAGCGGAGGCGAAACTTCTGACAGGTAAGGAGGTGTCCGCATGAAAGCATACCTAAAAGACGTCTTAGGATTTGCTGCAATAGCCTTTTGTGTTATCGCAACAAATGCGATCATTCTTTTCGTTGTATATCTAATCTGCGGAACACTTGAAAGCGGAGCGGCAGCCATCCTATTTTTTGTTCTCAGTTGCTTTGTTGTCCCTGGCGAATCCCGTATATTTGATTTTTGGGCGGAGAAAAAACATGAGAAAAAATGAAAGTGACCTTATACGCAAGAAGCTAAAAGAAACCATCCTGAAAATGACGCCATATCAGCAAGATTTAATGTTAGCGGTTGCAGAGAAAATGAAAGAAAATAGAATCGCCAAATTAGGCCCACGCTAAGACAAAAGCCGCTCGAAAGGGCGGCTTTTCCTTGTCGGTATGGGTTTTTGTATGGGTTTTTCGGAATTGGGAAAATCCCCTCAAAATACAAATGGCTTGAAAAATTGCAAACATAAAGCAAAAACCGCTCAAATCAAGCGATTTAAGCGGTTAATGTTGGAGCTGCTGGGCAGATTCGAACTGCCGACCTCATCCTTACCAAGGATGCGCTCTACCTACTGAGCTACAGCAGCAAAGTTGATGCCCCTTAAAAAAGGGGCATCTGTGGCGACCGAGAAGGGACTTGAACCCTCGACCTCCGGCGTGACAGGCCGGCGTT
>ERZ779895.2325-NODE-2325-length-17435-cov-8.767837_pt1 | contig 17435 bp, 15 predicted proteins | sample MGYA00511093_ERZ779895 | MGnify/ENA primary metagenome ERZ779895 (study PRJEB29588, sample SAMEA2142970) | human gut metagenome | biome: human gut; feature: human-associated habitat; material: faeces | place: Denmark | collected 2008/2010 ... | reverse complement strand
TATCCGCGTTTCCCTTGTCCGTCCAAAATCCAATGTATAGCAATTCGGATTTTATCCCCTGCGCATCAGCCGTGCCAAAATAATCACAGCTCTCCTTTGGCAGTATTTCATGAATTTTATCAGCCAGCTTACGTGTGTTGCCTGTCATACTGCTGAATATTATAGAATAATTTTCGTTGTACATACAATATCCTCCTCTTAAATTAATCTAATATTTAGACATTTGTACATATAATTCATCATAACACATATCTTTTTATCCTACAATTCAGATTATCTCAATTCGGCAAACTTGAATTGAGATTTATACAATATCCATTCTTATTTCATCAATACCCGTCTTTGAGATTTAGCACCAGTATTTTTTTGATTCCAAACCTTGCATAAAGTCTTTCCAACCAGCTCTATCGTGGTCTCGAATATATTGGATCCGAATATGAAAAATAATTGAAATTTATAATCATCAGATTCATCAGAAGTTATCTGATCAGGCTGTTCGCAGAGCAATCAACAAATACACTTCTCTTGCCGCCATAGAGTTACATATCACTCCTCATATGTTCCGGCACACTTTCGCTACCAGTCTTTTGGAAGCAGATGTTGGTATTCGTTATATTCAGGAAATGCTAGGACATAGTTCCATCAATATTACTGAAATCTATACTCATGTTGCCATGTCAAAGCAACAAAATATTCTTACAACAAAACATCCGAGAAAAGATTTTAAAATATAGTAACCTAAAAAGGCAACTCCGAATTAGAGTTGCCTTTTTGATAGATAATCAGATATTATCTGTTGGTTTTGATAGAGATAAAGAATAATTCTAAATTATCTCAAATGAAGGGGGATAACTATGAATATTGATATTGATGGCGTACTTTGCAGTGAAGACTTATTTCAATTAGTATATGGAACCAAATTTTGTTATCAAAATGATATAAACTGTCATATTTTATCACTTTTTTCTTCAGAAAGAAAGGACAGCTTATCATTGATGACAATCCTAAAATTTTTACAAGAACTCTCACTATATTACAGTAATTGGATTTAGGGCACATTGTAATCTGCAATGTTTTTTGCCAAACATTATAATGGTATCTTCCTGAAAAGAATTAGAGGGGAAAACTGAAAGATGAAAATAATCACATTTTATTTACCACAATTTCATGAAATAGAAGAAAATAACAAATGGTGGGGCAAAGGTTTTACAGAATGGACAAGTCTAAAAAATGCATCTGCTTTATTTGAAGGACACAATCAACCAAGAATTCCTCTTCATAAAAATTATTATAATTTGTTAGATGATAATGTGAAAATGTGGCAGGTAAATCTAGCCAATAAATATGGCATTTATGGATTTTGCATTTATCATTACTGGTTCAATGGACATATGCTACTTGAAAAGCCACTGGAGCAATTTAAGGCAAATACAAAACTGAAAATTCACTATTGCATTTCATGGGCAAACGAATCATGGACGAATGCCTGGGTATCAGATAATGCAGAAACTCTAGTTGAACAGACGTATGGAAATCAAGACGAATGGACAGTTCATTTTCAATATCTGCTGCCATATTTTCTTGATGACAGATATATAAAAATTGATGGAAAACCATTATTTATTATATACCGCCCAGAATTAATTGATGATATCGTCCCGATGTTATCTTTATGGAATATATTAGCAAAAGAAAATGGGCTTCCAGGAATTGCTTTTACAAGTCAGCAAATGTATTTTGATATTAATAGCCCAGTTGGCAAGAAATATTTTTCCTATCAAATAGAATACCAGCCTGATTTGGCGAAAATAAAATTAAATTCTCCCAGAACTATCAAGAATGGTAAGAAAAATCTTTTACAAAGGGACTATGATGAAGTATGGGAAAAAATCATTCATTCCTCTCCCATTAGTGAAAAAAGTATTCCCGGCGCATTTGTAGATTGGGATAATACCCCTCGCCGTCACAATTCTGGAAGTTTATTTTTAGGAGTTACTCCTGAAAAATTCAAAAAATATTTAACATTGCAAATTAAACATGCAAAGGAAGATTATAAAAAAGATTTTCTATTTCTTTTTGCATGGAATGAATGGGCAGAAGGCGGTTATCTGGAACCTGATGAGAAATGGCAGTATCAATATCTTGAATCCATAAGGAAGGCTTTATTAGATTGTGGCGAATATCCCGAGGAGGACTTTCAATATGAGTAATAAGAAAAGAATTATCATTTTGGCTTTACTTGGAGATCCCATGGTTCCTGCTACGTCACATGATGCACGTGCAGGTGGATTTAATACAGATGTAAAACAGTGGCTGGCAACTTTGTCAAAAAAAAATTATCCTGTCACGGTAATCACAAACACATCTTCATACTTCCAAAATAAGTTTCAGAGGATTTCTGAAAATATAACAATACATCGTATTCATTTAGATGAAAGCAGTTTTAAAAATGCTTCTGCATTAATGGAACAGTACTCTTATGTTTATAATGCAATAAAAGAAATAATGGAACAGGAAAAAATTGAGCCAGTTTTCATTCATAGCTATTTTTGGTATTCTGGTTATTTGGCTATGGAATTGTCCGATTTTTACCAGATTCCTTTTGTTCATACAATAATAGATTTAGCTGCATACAAAAAAATTGCGAAAGTTTCCTCTGATTATAGTATTCAGGAAGCATGCGAACATAAAATCTTCCCTAAAGCAGCTTGTATTATGGCAATTACAGAAGAAGAAAAAAGAATTTTTCTTGAAAATTATAATGTAGAAGAAAAACGTGTGATTGTTATTGGACGGGAAGCCGAACAGAGTTTTCTTCATCCAGACCATAATACACAAGGGATAGCTAATATTTTGTCTGCTACCACAGATTCCTCAGAAAAAGCTGAAAATTCTTTAAAGAATACTTATCTTTCAAATAGTAATTGGTGGAATCAGGGAGCCTTTTTATACATGGGGCGTATAAAAGAATTAAAAGGTATTCCAGTTATAATAAAAGCATGGTATCAATTGTATCAACACTATAAAGAATATACACCGCCTCTTTGGATTGCAGGTGGAACACCAAATGCCATACAAGATATGAGAGAGCTTATAGAAAAGGATATTTCAGAACTTTCTAAATTGGAAGAAAGCCTGAAAATTTGTTGGTGGGGATATCTGTCTCCTAAATCACTCAGTGCTCTTTTTTTGAAAACAGCTGTTCTAATTGCTCATTCTCAATATGAGGCAGGCGGTCTGGTTGTTATTGAAGCAATGAGCAGCGGGATTCCAGTAATTGCGACTCCAGTAGGGTTTGCCAAAGACTGTATCCATAATTGGAAAAATGGTTTTCTTGTACCTTATCAGGATGTTAATATACTATCCCGACGAATGGAACATTTTATTCTTCAGCCATTATTGTCACAGGCACTTGGCAGCTATGCCCGAAAGACATATTATTATTACATACAAAAATGGAGTTGCTTTGAAAAACACTTGTCTGTTTATGAATACTATTGGAGTGGTGCAAAAGAATATTACGGAAATATGGAGGTTTCCAATCCGGCAATCAGTTTAGCTGAAAAAAGTGATTTTGAACGTGGAATGCTAAATACATATCCTTACCTGCTATCTGACCTTGAAAAAGAAAAAGTTACAGATATATGCAAAGAAACTGTTTCTGTCAACAATATTATCTTAAATGATAAACTGTCAAACCACAGTAATATATGGTCAATTTCTTCTGAAGAAGAAAACTTTATTATAAAAAATGTGTATACATTAATCAACAAACATAAAATTTGGAATACTGCTTTAATCAATGAAGCCAATCCTTCACTTGAACGTATGCAGAAAATATTATATTCCGCACGAAGTTTTTATACTATAAATCTGTTGGCATACAATGAAAAGCAATGTTATTGTTTCATGAAAGAATATCCGCTTGTTTATATTAATGGACGCAGCGAAATGTTTCATGTAATGCAATTGATAAAAGAATTTAGCAATGACATGAAGCAATTATTAAGTTCTGACGAAAAGACGCATCTATCATGTAACCTTTATAAATGTAACCCTGTTACACCTTATGAAGTATTCCAGGAAATAGTGAATTTTTCTGATATGTTTCAGGCAGAATTTATACGCGAAATGCAACAATATATATCTGCATTGGTATCATACTTTAATACCAGCTACAATGAGCAGTATGAAAAGGAACTGGTGATTCATTATGGAAAAAACGTTTCAGACCATATTGTGCAGACAGGTACTGAATATAAACTCTTACCATCAGACAGTATTTTTGAAGGTACACCTGGATATGATGCGGCAAATTTACTTATTGAATTTTGGTTCTGTAAAGAAATTAAAGTACAGGAAAGCATTTATACAGACTTGCTAAAAAGTGCCTGTCTGTATAAAATTTCCACTAAAACTATCACGTTATGGTGCATTTTAATTCTCATGACTAAAATGAAGCAAAATTTTGTTTTTTTATTAACTTTTAAAGAACCATATAAACACTTATTGGATATTTTAATTAATATCCTAATAGTATAAGTTTTTTATGTGAATAAGATGTCCGCTTCAATTTATCAGGAAGACGCCCGGTTCCACTTGCAAAATCTATTATTTGCGGAAGGGTTATTCCATCAAGTAAGTCGCATAGCAGTTCCGTGGCTTCTTTCTGATATTTTTCCTCTTTCTGATATTTTTTCAAATAACGAATCAATAATAAATGAGCTACATATAATTTTTCGAATTCAACTTCATGCAAATTTAAATTATTGGTTCGCTTTTTATATTTTTGAAAAATTTCTATACAGGTTTTTATTGTAGTAAGAGCTTTTTCTCGATTTTTGTATTCGAAATTTAGGGTTACATAATTAACTAAAATTGGCCAAAGGTAAGAAACATAATTATTATTCTGATAAATATTCATACTGTACTCAAAGTATTGTTTTGCCTTTGCTTCTTCATTTTGAATAAGATAGGCACATCCCAGGATATTGCCAATTCGTCCGGATTCGTTTTTTAATCCGGCACGCTCTGTTTCGTGTAAAAGTTTAAGAGAATAACTTACGGCTTTATCATAATCTTTTGAATACAACATATTATTTGCTAAATGGACTCTATTATGATATTTTTCCGGTATTGCCATATAAGGCTCAAGTTTTATATTATTTTCTAGATAAGCCATGGCTTTATCCGGTGCAGTAATGGATAATTTTTGATACATTGCAGAATTTAAAGTATAGTTCAAATCGTTTGCTAAAGGATATTCTGCAATTTTTTGTTCAAGGAAATGAATATATCCATTTAATCCTTCTTTCTCCTTTAATGCAATGGCATATTCTACCCATATATTTGTAATAACAGATTCTTCACATTTTGCTCTGTTTTCAGATATGAATTTTTCTGCCTGCTTCATGTAATTTAGTTCTTTTTCAAATTCTCCAATTGTATGTACATATCTGCTAAGTATCATATAGGCCTGAAGTCTGATAAAATAATACCCTTCTATATCCACAAAGTCAAATTGATACAAATTTATTAAAGACTCCAGTTCATTGGTATAAGTTTGCAGTCCTTCATAGCACTTCTCTTTTAAGTAAAAACTTGTTTGTATCAGGTTTTCTAATATTTTTACTTTTAAAAAGATGCTATTAGTATCATATAAAAAATTTGACACATTTTCATAAGCCATTAAGCTGTATTGATAGCTGAGATAATATTGTCCTTTTTGATATAAATTAGTTGAAAAATCAAATGCAAATAAAGCAACCTGTAGATTGTCATTTAAAATCTCACTTATTTTAATACGCACTATCATTTCTATATCTGTACTTAAAGATATATGTTCTATTTCTTTCAGAACTTTACTTGCTAATTCCTGTAGATATGCATTTCCAATAAATTCCATTCTATTTAGATAATCTAAATAAAGAATATGTTTTATTTTTATTTCATTAACTGTAGTAATAATCAGACCTGCTTTTACAATTTCGTCTAGTTCGTTTTTATTATATTCAGGAAAAATTTTCTTTACTAATTCCTCCGTAATTGAACCTTCAAATATAGATAAGACAGCTAATAACCCACTGTAAAAAGAATTTTCCATACATACAGATTTTACTGCCAATTGAATTAGTTGTATTTCATTATCAATATGTATTCTTTTTATGGTTTCTAATTGCAAGACATCAGGTATCTTCTTTAATATCTTCGTAATATTTAAATAAGTTACAAATGCTTCAATGAATAAAGGCAGAGAATTTGATTGTTTGCAAATATAATCTTTAACCATATCATCAATGGTTCCTTCATTATAAAGTGCATCTATATACTCAAATGTTTCTGCTTTTTTTAATTCTTTTATTTCAAAAATACAGGTTGGATTCACTAAATTTTTAAATGAAAGCACATATTTTTCCCAAGTGTTCTTCTCTATTACTCCATCTATATACGTGGATGTCCGTAACTCAATCACAAAACTGATATACGGAGTTAATTTTTCAATCATTTGAATTAAAAAATCCAACAGTTCAGATGTTGCGCTATTACAGTTTATGATGTTAACAATTCGAACATTTCGCTTGCTAAGTACCTCGTATAAGTCTGCGAGATATTGAATCAGGTAATGATTAAATATTTCTGCGTTTTCATTATATGCTTCCGTACTTTTCCCAAAAGCATCTATAACACTATTGGTTATTATGGCATCAACTGTATTCTCTCCGACGTAAGAAATTGCATCTTTAAAATTTTGACATTCCATCAAGTTTAAAAATTCATAGGGTATATTCCATGTCTGTTCAATTAAATTCAAAAACAAGGTTCTTGGAGTTGGGCATATTTTTATATCAATTTGTATAATTGTGGTTCTGTTTTCAAGTTCTGCCATAAGCGTTCTTGAAAAAAAGGACTTTCCAACTCCCGCATCACCAGATATAATAATGTTTCTGTTTTGTTCAAACAAAGCATGTTTCGCAAGATTTAATTTTACTCTACGTTCTTCACCCAAAAGTTCACTAACGAAAGTCTTATTTTTTATATAATGTGATATCTCTGAAAAATCTGTCAATGTTGTTCCTTCTGTCCCGGATAAAGCCCCTTTCAAAAGATTATGCAATTCGCTATCAATAATGTCATCGTTTTGTATTTGTTTTTTGAGCCAGTTGTCAATAGATTTTCCATCCAGCAATTTAATGGCAAGACCTGTTTTATAGCTATACAAAGAAAGCTGCTTTTTTGAATTTTCTGAAAGATGAAGATTTGTACCGATAATCAATGTATCTGCGTTAGTATTAATCGCTATAATAAGTGCCTTCGAAAAATCCTGCAAAGGTAAATCTTTTTGAATATCCCTTCTTAATTTTGCTTCAAATAATATCTTATATTCGACTGTTTTTTTTCTGTCAACGGGTATAATAAATACTCCATCATAACCGCCATCGTTTCTTTTTTCTGTGACTTCAGAAATAGAATTGCTATCATCTAGATTTAATGTATCTTTTATAATCGCATAAACCAGTTTTTCAAACTCTCGCCATACATCTTCTGTAATCTTACACATAAACGCTCCAATATTACTTATTTTTAAGTAGCCAATATTATTATAAAGGACAATTTAGAATTATTCTTTATTTCTATCAAAACCAACAGATAATATCTGATTATCTATCACTTTTTATTAGTTCCTTATCCTCTCGACTGCTTTATTAAATTCAACGTTGCTGCATCAATATCAAAAACAGTCTGTTTTCCGTCAAACCATCTATCCCAAAAATCTATAGTTGCACTCTTGGGCTTTTCTTTCGGCTTATCTAGGATAATCTTTGATGGCAACATAATTGCATCGCCAACAACAACACATTCACCAACATCCAGATTGGGAAGCATTTCCACAATGCCCACTAACGAATCTGTCAGCATTGCCGCTACTGCCGATTTGTCCCTGTCATTAGTTACCTTTAGGCTAACGATATTATTACACTGGGACATAATTGTTGTATTTAGTTCTGCCGGTCTTTGAGATACAATCAGCAATCCAATCCCATACTTTCTTCCTTCTTTGGCAATCTTCTCAAAAATTTCAAGGGATTTCTTCTCTACCGCTTTCATTTTTGACATGTCATTAGACATATAAATATGAGCCTCATCACACACCAGCACCAACGGATGACGTACCTCATCTTTTGCCGGAGTTATCCAAAACTGTATATCATATATTATACGAGTGACAATACCAATGATAATTGCTAACATATCGGATGGAACCTCTGATAAATCTATAACCTTAATTCGATATTTATCGTTCCCCATAATCCTTGCAGCAAATTGATTTAGATAATCCGCCTGCGTTGTATCCTCTTCATTAAATACAAATCCATACTTTTTATCATCTATCTTTGTTCTCAGACGGGTAATCAAGTTGGTCAATTTGTCATAGTACTGCCCTTTCTTCGTCTTTGCCTGTCCCTTACTATCGCCTGATTTATAGACTTCCCCAGTATCGACTTCTAAAATATTCTGATTCTCCAGATATTCTATTAGTTCCTTGGCTGAAAAAGGAACCGGTGTATCAGCAGTGACTATTTCTTCTGAAACAGCACTCATGTTATTTTTGATATATTCCTTTTTCTTCTGCAAAATATAATTGATTACCGCCGCCCTTTGATTAGTTGATGTCCCTTCTGATGATTCTACAAACAATGAATGAATTTCCTCATAATTGAAAAACCATAATGGAATGTGTAAACCACCTGGTTCATCACAAATCTTGATCTGATCTGCATAAGATAACTCATTATATTCCCCATGCAAATCGAAAACGACCATATTGGCATATGGTAATTGATTGGCTTTTTCCAATACACTGGCAACTGTATAGGATTTTCCACTTCCTGTACTGCCAACAATACATGCATGTCGTTGAAAGAAACGGTTGCCATCTAATATTGCCGCCACATCCTTATTGCTGGCAAAATGTCCGATTTCTAAACTTTTACTCTCTGCCGCCTTGCCACTCACAGCATTCATTATCATCTGCATTGCGGCTTCATTCGCCTGATATACTTTACTATTTATTTCAGGATATGTATTAATTGCTCTTTTGAATTTATTCTCACTTCCAGCACCATATTTATTGTAAAAACTTCCCACCAAATTAACGACACAGCAGTTATTTGAATACAATAGGTCTTCTGTCTGCTCTGTTTCATCAAATTCAACTCTCTTCTTTGTCACCTTAGTCAAAATTCCAATCAGCTTCTCATCAGAATTACTTCCACCCAAAACAACAATATCGTTGATTTTTAATGTATTTAGTACTCCTTCATTTTCAACCGCCACCACAACTTTTCGGGTGTCTACATTTTCCACCATACCTATGCAATTTGTGTCTGCCAAACAATCATTAATATTTCCCGCCATAAAATCACCCCTTTTATCCTATAAACAAATCAGCAAATTGATTAATATCCCACACCGGCAAGTCTATTGTGTATTTTTTCGACTTATAAATCATATATTCTCTGTCATCCTCATGATAAAATACAGTAATGTTCTTTTTCTCCAGTGCCTTATTGATTATATCTGGCTTAACATCCCTTGATAAAATAAGGACATTCTTCTGAAAACTGTCAAATAGTGCAGTATCAAAATGATCATCATTAAATCCATATCCATATATTAAAAGCGAATAATTATCCCTCGGATTCAACAGCTCATTAAATTCTTCTCTCATACATCGAAACGTATTGTTTGTCATTCCTACCTTATACTTTGAACTTCCAGGTGTTACAATCTCAATATATTCCGCTTTTTCTTTTAGAATTTCATAATCATTTGTTAGGTATTCTTTTCCGTTCTCACTAATCCAATTTATGGAGCCATGAGGTTTAAAAAGCCTGATCCATGAATAATTCTTACAATTATATACTTCTGTTGGCTGTTTTAACAGATTTCTACTGAATTTTCCATACAGGCTCCCGTAAAATCCTGTGATAACGCCTATCCCCAACTTGTCACATATAATCTCTATAATCCGATCATAGTTTGGTGTCATAATATCAATTATCTTTTTATCGACACTAACCGTACCACTCAAATAGTTCAGCAGCCTGCAAAAACCAGTATCTTTTTCATAAATCGTTCTGTGAAGTTTTTCCTCACTCTCCAAAATAAACTTCGCTGTTATCGGCTTAATCGCATCTACTAAATCATTTTCATTTTGTGCAAGATTAGTCAAACCTGCCTCTAAGCCATTTGCTTCTATCTCATCACAGTGATTCTTCCAAATCTCTTTCAACTGTTCATCAGATGATTGTGCGATTGTGCAATTTCTTTTGCCAAGTGCTCTGCTAATTTCTTCATCCCCGGAACCCCATAAATCACAGAAAGTCCTGTCCCCACAATAATTTTGGGCATATTATTTCTTGAAAGATTTCTTTGCTTGATGTCTTCCACTATATCATCGAAATTTTCTGAATGTATTTCCAGATAGTCCATATCCATACCTTTCTAATATTTCCTAATTATCTCTTTTATACTGTTATCTGCATGACTCTCTCGTTCATCTATAGGTTCAATATACTTCTTGTAGATATCACTATTTTCTTTAAAATTATACCACACATCTCCCCAAAAATCATCATATTCTACAAATTTCGTCAGCATTTCGTCACTCCCCATTCAACAACACACCCAAATTTGATACCACCGCATCCAGCACACTGTATTCATACTCTTTCTCCCTGTCTGATTTCCCTGACATATACTTTTCCATGTCATCTCTACAAGCACTCTAATATCCAAACAGCAGATAATCCGTACTCACTCCGAGTATCTGTGCCAGTTCCATCAGTTTATCCACAGAACAGGAAGTTTCCCCGCTCTCACTCCTCTGCAACTGACGTTCACTGGTATAGTCCAGTTTCTCCGCCAACCTGCTTTGTGTCATCCCATTACGGAGCCTGATTGCCTTAATCCGCTCACCATCATTAGTATTTTTTTACGGATATATTTCTACTTTTAACAAGCATATTATTTAATGTTACCAAACATCTTCTTACTTTCAAGAACCTTTACAGAAAATGACCTATTTTTATGGAAAACGGCAAAACGGTGTCAAAAATCGGCAAAAATCATACTTGTTGTTTGAAAACCATATTCATCCCCACACATAACTAATGAATACAACATAGACTTTTTTCTTATTCTGGGAAATAAATATAACGCTGTAGCAGAGAAGCCAAAATCAATGTACGATATATTTTTGAAATAACATAAAACAAAGGAGATCTGAACTATGGATACTTTAGAAACAGTCATTAACAATTATTTGGAATACTGCAATTCGCAAAAATGTCTTGATGAGAAAACACTGAAAGCATATCGAATCGATCTGCGGCAGTTTTCTGAACAAATTTCCATCATCAATATTACAGAGATTACTCCCAAAATACTAGAACAGTATATCGCCCGGTTGCATGAACAATATAAACCAAAAACTGTAAAACGTAAAATAGCATCGATAAAAGCCTTATTCCATTACCTGGAATACAAGGATATCCTTGACCATAATCCATTCAATAAAATACTGATACATTTCCGTGAACCCGTAATACTGCCTAAGACCATCCCCCTACATACGGTTGAAACATTTTTGTCTACAATATACAAGCAACGGGAAAATGCCAAGACTTCTTACCAGAAAAGGAATGCTCTTAGAGATGCTGCTGTTGCGGAACTATTATTTGCAACCGGCATGAGAATATCAGAACTTTGTTCTTTGAAAATCAATGATGTGAATTTGTACGATGGAACAATTCTTATCTATGGAAAAGGAGACAAGGAACGGCGTATCCAAATTGGCAATGAAGCAGTGATTAATATTTTAACCGAATATAACAATGCCTTTGACACAGAACGGCAAGCCTGCAATAACTTTTTCATAAATCAATCTGGAAAAGCACTGTCCGATCAGTCCGTACGCAGAATGATTAACAAGTATACCTCTCTAGCCTCTATAGATCAGCACATAACGCCTCATATGTTCCGTCACACATTTGCAACAAGCCTTTTAGAAGCTGATGTTGACATTCGTTATATTCAGGAGATGCTAGGACATAGCTCCATTAATATTACAGAGATATATACACACGTTACAGTGTCTAAGCAAAGAGACATCCTTGCTACAAAACATCCTCGGAAAGATTTTCACATATAAAATTTATGGGCAATCCAATAATCTTATGGATTGCCTATTTTAATAAATAATAGATAATTTCTTGTTATCTATTTTTAATTGTATCCTTTACAACCTCAAATGATAAAACCTTAATAAATTCCTCCAGACTTGGCAACCTTCTTAATTTCATCTTTAGTTGTTTTCTTATTCATTCGTCTTTTCCTTTATCAACAATACTATTACCCGCTGGATACGGAAATGCTTGTGCAAATATGCAGGACATTAAATTGCTCCTTTGCAGATTTGCTGAAATATATCCCCAGATATTCAGTAAAATAAACAGTCTGAAATCACTAACACTATTTCAGACTGTTTTTACACACTACTTTACTATTCAAATTGAAACATTGATCCTTCACATGTAGCCTGCTACCCCTTTTACTACCCACTAAATCTTATTGAATTTCTTTCTCTCATATACTCTAATTTCAGAATCAATTCTTTTTTCACTCTGTCAGAAACTTCCAATCTATCAGCTTCTTCTTTCAAAGCGCTTTTAAGCATTTTATCTAATTTTTCATCTGTAATCATTCCTTTATTCATTAGCAAAATACCTCCTTATCCCTTTTCATTTATTTTCCAAATATTCTTCTAAACATATATGTTCTTCATATATTATTTGTGCATGTTCTATGCCAACATATCTAAAGTGCCACGGTTCATAACTCGTCCCTGTAATATCCGTTTTTCCCTGTGGATACCGTAAAATAAATCCATAATTATGTGCATTTTCAGCAAGCCATGTATATACTTCTTCATTTGTAGATTTTGTTTTATCGGCATTAATATCAACCGCTATACCAATCTGATGCTCACTTGTTCCTGGCATGGCTACCCATTCTTTAGCTGTTCTTTCAGCTCTTTCCCTGGAATACCCTTCATTCATATACGCTTGAACTTTTTCATCGAATGTTTCCTGTTGATATTCTTCGGTTCGATATCCTTCCCGCACTATGGGATATATCCCTTCGTTCCTCATTGCATCGAACATTTCCTGCAAATACGGATATATCCTACTGTCAACCTTCTCTCCGTTCGACAAATCGGTTAATGTTACACTATAATCTTCTGGCATCTTATTCCAACGATTTACAACTATTAAATTCCATTCCTCAGATGCCGGAATAATATGCGAATCTCCCACAGTTTCAAAATTAAAGGGCAAGGACGAGAATGGGAAATCATTATTTATCGCTGCATTACCTAATAACCAAACTACGAGAATTGTGACAATAATCTTTAACCACTTTTTTCTTGTCTTTAGCCTCTTTTTCATATTATACCTTCATCCTGCGTGACCATCTCATCACGGTCAATGGTATACATATTATTCCTATCAAAATAGGAACCGTAATCAACAAGTATGGCGACCAAATAATTTTTCCAAATAAATTAAAAGTATTTGTTCGGAAAATATCTGCACCACTCCCTACTAGCGGGATTAAATCCAATGCTTTTTGTACTCCATAAGGTAAATACTCTGAAATCATCATCGGACCATATACGATAGCCAAACTAAACAAAAGTGCTAACACATTGCTTTTTACAGCAGATGATATAAGCATTACTACTCCGCAAAACCCAATAGCACCAAAAAATGCAAAAGCATATTCGTAAATTTCAGCCTGAAACATATTCATAGGTGCAATAGCTATCAGCTTAATCGTCTGGATAGGCATATCCCATCCGGCAGTTCCCATAAAGAACACCTGTGATGTAACATTTCCAATCAGAAGTATAAAAAAAAGTTCGATAGTAAAGGCAATCCCAGTAAATATTTTCGCATAAGCAACCTTTTTCCAGCCATTTTGTGTCGTCAGTACTAGAGAAGTTGTGTTGTTATACCACTCTCCAGCAAATAAAGATGACAGAGCAATCGCAAGAAACAATGCCATTACAACTCCCAAATCGGGAACCATACTGCCAAGAACTTCAGACCATCCCTTTACCCATTCGTAGTGAAACGGCTCACTTACATTTTGATTCATTTGCATTAAATACTCTTTTTCATTTCCTACTTGACCACTATTTTCCAAGAAATCCTCAACAGCACTTCGCCTTCTTTCATAGAAATCTGTCAGTTTATTAGGATCAACATAGCTTATCATCGTTCTAGGATTTCCCGTATCACTAAGTTCTGGATACAAGGTTCCCAACCAGCTATTGATAGTAGTCCAGTCTGTTTTTTCTAAATCATCTTCAAGTCCCGCAGCATCCATACTTTGGTAATCCCTTACTAATTGTTGCAAGCTTTCATCCGTAAGTTTCCCACCAACCATAAGCGAATATTCCTGACTCCTCCTTATGACCTCGTAGCCATCAAAATTATTCCCAAAAGCACTTGTATAATCGTCTGAACTTCCAAAACTAAACCACTGGAATGATAATATGCTTCCAAATATAACCGTATAAACAAGACATAATAAAACACTAATTTTTACGCTCTTTTTCCGCCATAATTTCTTGTGCTCTAATAAAAATAGTTCCATTTTACTACGCTCCTTCCTCTGTTGGGAAATAATATAAATAAAGATCTTCCAATGTTGCTTCACAGGTTACAGCTTCAGGTGTCGGCATAGTATCAGATATAATACGCAGCACCACCTGTTTCCCTTCATGCCTTAAATTTGCAACCGTCGTTTTTTTCTGCCATTTTCTTGCTTCCTCAGGTAATACAGTCAGTTCCCATACCTTTCCTTTAGCTTTTTCAATCAATTCAGAGACGGTTCCTTGCAACACAAATCTGCCTTTTTTCATAAGCAAGACTTCATCAGCTATTGCTTCTATATCCGAAACAATGTGTGTCGATAGAATCACTATCTTATCTCCTGCATAATCTGATAATAAATTTCGAAAACGTACCCTTTCCTTTGGATCTAACCCAGCTGTCGGTTCATCCAATATCAAAATATCAGGATTATTCAACAATGCCTGTGCAATTCCTACTCTCTGTTTCATACCACCAGAAAAAGTTCCCACTTTTTTATTTGCTACATTACTTAATCCTACCTCCTCTAACAGCTGTTTTGCTCGTTGCCTAGCTATTTTTTTCGGGATTCCTTTTAGAGCTGCAATGTACATTAGAAATTCCATAGCTGTATAATTTGGATAATACCCAAAATCTTGCGGCAAATAGCCTAATACATTCCGATAATCTGCGCCCATTGAAATTACATCTTGCCCGTCCAACAACACCTCTCCAGAGGTTGATTCCAAAATAGCACATAACATACGCATCAATGTTGTTTTCCCTGCACCATTTGCGCCTAAAAGCCCATAAACACCCGGTTCAAGTGTTGCACTGACACAATCTACTGCTATTTTGTTCCCATAATGTTTTGTCAAGCGATCAAACGATAACTCCATACATTTTTCCTTCCTTTCGCATAGTTATAATAAAATAAATTTCTTTTATAAAAAAGACGGTAAAGAATAAAAAAGCAAGTATCCATATTCCAAAAGCAGATACTTCATACACCCACGGCATAAACTTTGCCGATATTCCCCAGCATAAACACGAGCCAATCATAATTACTACACACGTTGATATGCTTTCCATTCTACGCAATCGAATTAAACGCAGCATACTGACCATACATACTAAATATGGAACTAAGCAATATAAAATCATCTGCCCGATTTCCTTATACGAATTTTGGAGATATACTTCAAGGGCTATCAGTACCGTCATACAAACCAAGTTTACAGCTCCGGCTAAAACCAGCTTTGCTAAAATAATTTGAGCACCAGATGCCCTTGTTACCGCTTCTATTTCACTCATTTTATAATACTGACATTTAAAGATAGTCGGCATAATAGCTAATACAAATAATGGTATATAAATCGGAATATCTTTAGGGCTATCTGCTATTGTAGATATTACCAAACAGACAAGTAATAGAATAACTGCTTGTGGTCCAACAATAGATATTTTCTCGAACCGAAAAACATCTGAAAGATACTGGGCAAAATTAGTCCTCGGTTCTTGTAACTTCTTTTGTTCTCTTACAATTTGAACACACAATTTTATTGTTTCTTCTAGTTTTTTAGGTCGTACCTCTTGTTGTAAAGATTCTTGTAAATACTTTCTCAATTCCTTATCCTTCATGTCCTCTCTCCTTCCTCATAATTTTCAAAGCATTTCTAACTCTACTCTGCACCGTCCGCATATTACAATTCATCACTTTTGAAATTTCGCCAAAGCTTAGTTGCTCACCAAAATGTAAAATGACAGCTTCTCTCTGTTCTAGGGATAAAATACTCAAAAGATAATCTATTTCTGTTTTATTCTCCACTTGGAGCATCTCATCATGATCATCTACAAGTTCTTCTTCATTTTCTAATGAATATAACTGGACTTTACGACTTTCATCAACACACAAATGATTAGCTATTGTATATATGTATGCCTTAAAACAGCCCTTTTCCTTATACTCTGATAAAGTCCTGAATACTCTAAAAAATGTTTCTTGTGTTAAATCTTCTGCTTTCGTCAAATCGGAGCAATGTGATTTACAATATCGTAGGATAGGTGCATAATAACGATTTATTAATTCTTCGGCAGCATTTTCATCTCCAAGATGTATTTCCTTTAGTAGTTCCTCATCCTTCACACATTATCAACTCCTTTCATTGGCTTCTATATATAATAACGTACAACTTGTCGCAAATGATTAAAGCAGATAATTTTTTTTACTTAAGATTTCCTTAATATATTTGCATTTTTACTTCTTATCTTTCATCTTTATTGATATAATAGATAAAAGGGATTGCTGGAATAAGAAATACAGGTACATCCTATCCCAGCAATCCCAAATTCGATTTCATAGTATACTGTACATATACCATGAAAGTATATTATAAACGGGCAACTTAATCATTAACTACTTCTAACTGTTACGCACCTGCACTTTATAAATAACAATCGATGGTAAAATCTTTTTTCTTTCATAAATCTCTGATCCATAGATTCCAAATTCTCCTTTCACGATATACATCTGTTCCTTTGTCTTTAATCATAATAATCTCTCAGGACAATCATTACAGACAACAAAAAAGTTCTTTTATATGAGCGTATTTAGATAAAAATGGACGAAGCATGGTATAAATGATATAATTAAAATGAATGATGGAATAATAAGAAATGGGAGAAACTGTTATGGGATTGTTATATGCAATATTTTCAATTTTTATCACGCTA
>ERZ779895.2320-NODE-2320-length-17470-cov-5.762446_pt1 | contig 17470 bp, 20 predicted proteins | sample MGYA00511093_ERZ779895 | MGnify/ENA primary metagenome ERZ779895 (study PRJEB29588, sample SAMEA2142970) | human gut metagenome | biome: human gut; feature: human-associated habitat; material: faeces | place: Denmark | collected 2008/2010 ... | reverse complement strand
CGGCAAGTCCATGGAATACATGGACCCCTTCACCAACGAAACGTTCGTTCCTTACTGCGTAGAGCCTTCCCTCGGCGCGGACCGCGTAGCGCTGGCCTTGGAGCGCAGCGGCCTGGTCGGCGCCGTGCGCAGCTGGGACGTTCTGGTGGCCTGGAGCGAGGGCAAGCTGCCGGAGGCTATCGCCAAGGCCACGGCCTTGCGGGGCGAGGGGCGCAGCGTAAAGCTGTGTACCGAAGCCATGGATTTGGCCGCCGCTGCCGCCGCCGTCAAAGAATACTGCTGCAGCAGTTTAGTTTATGTAGCCTGAGGAAAGGTAGGAAACGCAATGGACGAATATATTACTATAGCCTTGCCCAAGGGCAAGCTGTTTGATAAAGCTGTGCGCCTGCTGGCTCAGGTTGGCTACAGCGCGGAAAATGTTACGGAGGATTCCCGCAAGCTGGTCATCAGCAACGAGGAAACCAAGGTGCGCTTCATAATTGCCAAAACGGTGGACGTGCCCACCTATGTGGAATACGGCGCCGCCGATATCGGTATCATCGGCAAGGACGTGCTGCTGGAGCAGGATAAGGACGTAGTGGAGCTGCTGGATTTGGGATTTGGGCGCTGCCGCCTGATGATGGCCGTGCCGGAGGCCAAGCTGTGCCCGTCGCTGAAGGATTACGCCCATCTGCGGGTGGCGACGAAATATCCCAACTGCGCCAAGGCTTATTTTAATAAATTGGGCATTCAAACGGAAATCGTCAAGCTGAACGGCTCCATCGAATTGGGTCCCATCGTGGGCCTCAGCGAAATGATTGTGGATATTGTAGAAACAGGGCGCACCCTGAAAGAAAATAAATTGGCCGAGGTGGATTCCATTTTTACCGCCACGGCCCGGCTGATCGCCAATCGCGCCAGCTTTAAGCTGAAATTTGCCAGACTGCATAAGCTGGTGGAAGATTTGCGTATTGTTTTAAATGAGGAGGAAAAATAAAAATGCAGGTTACCGACGCCAGAAAAATGAACGCGGCCGAAATCGCCGCTTTGATGAAGAAAAAATCCTTTGACGAGGTGGAGCTGTCCCCGCGGATTCAGGCGGGCACGGACGCTATGTTCGGCAGGCACATGACCGCCGCTCAGGTAGTGGAGCAGATTGTGGCCGACGTGCGCGCCGAGGGCGACGCTAAATTATTTTATTACACTCAACTGATAGACAAGGCGGAGCTGACGCCGGAAAATATCCGCGTTACCGAGGAAGAATTTGCCGAGGCCGAAGCTATTGTAAAGCCGGAGGTGAAGGCTGCGCTGCAGCGGGCCATCGCCAACGTGATGAAATTTCATGAGGAGCAAATGCCCAAAACCTGGCTCACCAACCGTCCTTACGGCTCGCTGCTGGGGCAGAAGGTAACGCCGGTGGATTCCGTGGGCATTTACGTTCCCGGCGGCACTGCCGCTTACCCCTCGTCCGTGATGATGAACGCCTGCCCGGCGAAGGTCGCCGGCGTGCCCCGCATCGTCATGGCCGTACCGCCCGGAAAGGACGGCAAGGTCAACGCCAACGTGCTGGTCACGGCCAAGCTTATCGGCGTAACCGAAATTTATAAAATGGGCGGCGCGCAGGCCGTAGCAGCGCTGGCCTTCGGTACGGAAACCGTACCCAAGGTGGAAAAAATCACCGGGCCCGGCAATATTTTCGTTACGCTGGCGAAAAAAGCCGTCATCGGCCATGTGGATATCGATATGCTGGCAGGCCCCAGCGAAATTTTAATCGTGGCCGACGACAGCGCCGACCCGGTTTACCTGGCCGCCGATTTATTAAGCCAAGCGGAGCACGACCCGCTGGCCTGCGCTATTCTGGTAACGGACAGCGAGCGCGTGGCTAGCGCCGTAGCTGCGGAAATTGAAGTGCAGCTGGATAAGCTGCCCCGTAAGGAAATCGCCGGAACGTCGCTGGCCCAGGCCGGAAAAATTATTTTGGCCAAGGATTTGGACACGGTAATCGAAATGGCTAATTTATCTGCGCCGGAGCATTTGGAAATTATGACCAAGGCGCCCTTCGAGGTTATGCCCTACATCCGCAACGCCGGAGCTATCTTCATGGGCGCTTATTCGCCGGAGCCTTTGGGCGATTATTACGCAGGCCCCAATCATGTGCTGCCAACCGGCGGCACGGCTAAATTCTATTCCGTGCTCAACGTGGAAACCTTTATGAAAAAAACCAGCATTATCGCTTATACGGCAGAGGCTCTTTTTGCCGCCGCCGACGACATCATCACCCTGGCGGAGGCCGAGGGCCTCGAGGCTCACGCCAACGCTATCCGCAAGCGCGTAGGCAAGGAGAAATAAAATGCAAGAGTTTTCTGTACGCAAAAGCATTCAGTCTATGGAGGAATACGCCGTAGAAAGCGTAGCCGCCGATATCATCGTCAACGCTAACGAAAGCAATTACCCGCTGCCGCAGGAGGTGGCCGCCGCCATAATGGCGCGCACGGCTCACTTCCCCTTTAACCGCTATCCGCCTATTAAGGGCGAAAATCTTTGTCAGGCCATTGCCGACGAGCTGGGGTTGGACGCGGACTGCGTGAAGGTGGGCAACGGCTCCAGCGAACTGCTGGAAAAGGCTTGCTACGTATTCGGCGGACCCTGCAAAAAAATCGCCGTGCCCTGGCCATCGTTTTTCATGTACGGCGAATACTCCGACCTCAGCGAAAGCGAAACGCTGCGCTATCCGCTGACCGAGGAGGGCTATGTAGACGCGGACGCGGTAATCGCCTTGTGTAAGGAGCAGCAGCCGTCTTTGCTTATCGTCTGCAATCCCAATAACCCTACGGGCAATTACAACAGCCTGGCCGCGATGGAAAAAATTATCGCCAACGTGGATTGCCCCGTGATTATGGACGAGGCTTATATGGAATTTGCCGACGGCAAGGAGCTGCCGCCCAACGATATGCGGCCCCTGCACAAGCTGTGGCTGGTGGCCGGTTCCACCATGAGCCTTGTGGGACGCTACAGCAACCTTATGGTTTTTCGCACCTTTTCCAAGGCTTACGGCCTGGCGGGACTGCGCTGCGGCTACGTCGTGGGCGCTGCGGGCTTAATGCGCCAGCTGGGCAAGGCGCTGCTGCCATATCACGTCAACGCTTATAGCCTGATGGCGGCAAAAACCGTTTACGAAAATAAAGAGCTGTACAAGGCGCGCATTAAGCTGATCCGCGAGGAGCGCGATAAAATGGCGGCTTATATGCAGAAGCTTGGCCTGAGAGTCTGGCCGACGGCGACTAATTTTGTGCTGCTGCGCGCCGAGGGACGGCTGATGCGGCAGCTGGCGCAGCTGTATGCCGCTAAATACGATGACAAGTTAAACGAACAGGCTGCCAGCGGCAAAATGCTTTTTAAATATTTATTGCAAAACAGCATTTTAGTGCGCGATTTTACCGGCCATCCCGTACTTACGGGCTGCCTGCGCATCACCGTGGGACTGCCGGAGGAAAATAAACGGATTCTGGCCTGCCTGACGGAGCTGTGCATCGACGCGGAGGGAGGTAAGCTATGAGAAGCGGTACGGTAGAACGCAAAACTTTGGAAACCGGTGTCAGCGCGGAATGGTGCTTGGACGGCAGCGGCAGCTGCGACATCAATACGGGCATCGGCTTTTTTGACCATATGCTGACACTGCTGGCCAAGCACAGCTTCAGCGACCTTACGGTGCAGGCTGTGGGCGATTTAGACGTGGACAGCCACCATACGGTGGAGGATTGCGGCATCGTGCTGGGGCAGGCCTTAAAGGAAGCCGTGGGCGATAAAGCGGGGATTCACCGCTACGGCAACTGCTTTCTGCCAATGGATGAGGCGCTGGTGCAGGTGTGCCTTGATTTCAGCGGCCGTCCTTATCTCGTTTTTGACGCCGATATCCCTAAGGTGCAGCTGGGCATTTACGACGCGGAAATGACCGAGGAATTTTTCCGGGCCGTGGCCGTCAACGCTGGGCTGACGCTGCACATCCGCGTGCTTTACGGCAAAAATACGCACCATATTATTGAAGCTATATTCAAGGGCTTCGCACGGGCTTTAGCCGAAGCCGTGGCTCTGGACAGGCGCGTTCGCGGGGTGATGAGCAGCAAGGGCAGCCTGTAGGAGCAATAAAAAGCTCCGTGCATTCTGCTTGCAGAGTATGCACGGAGCGTTCTGGAGCCATAAACGAGGATTTATTCTGTAACCTTTAGCTTGTTGGCCTGGGCTAAGGCGTAAATTTCTTCCTTACTCAAATCAGAAAGCGTTAATATTTGCGCTAAGGAGTATTTTTCCTTGAGCATCTTTAGCGCTATTTCGTGATTGCGCTTTTCACGCTCTTCGGCGCGCCCTGCCATACGCTCGTCCTTTAATCTAGTAGACAGTACCATAAATTCTCGCCTCACTTTCTTGTCCTGCCGCAGCCTTATTACCTCCGCTTCCACTTCCTGCGTGAAAGCGTCCGTAGGAATGTGGTCACGGACTGATAATAGCGCGTGCGTTTCGGCAGCAGCGGTTCGCCGATAGTTTCGCCCAAAATATTTTTAACCTGCATTTCCAGATTATAGCGGGTGTGTTTAGCGTTGTCAATGATTACGTCCAAGCGCACGCCCCTGCTGTCGTAATAGGGGTCTACGGTCTGCTCCGTTTCGGTGTAAATAATATCGGCGATTTTCCTTTGCATAATGGCGCTGACTAATTTTTGGCAGAGCCGCTTATTCTGCATAACTTTTTTGAACATAAAATCGTTGCTGATGGGCAGATTTTCAAATTTATACTGCGTCATATTGCTTCTCCTTTAATTATAGCATATTTTGTGTAAAAGCGTTGGTGGAAATTACGGCGTCATGGCATCCAAAATAATCACTCCTTTGACTGAAAATAAAAAAAGCAGTACCGCCGGTTACTGCCAAAGATGTAACCGTATTGGTACTGCTAAGCTGCGTATAAATTTTACGCAAGCATTGCGGCGCGCTGGTGTGCGCTGCCGTTTACTGCTTTTTTAGTTTTTAAGGATCTAATATATTATAATTATAACAGGGATTGTCGCTTAGGACAAGCGGGAGCTGCCAAAGTTGAGGCAAAGCAAGGCAATAATACTATCCTTATTTCGTTTATTTATTTTTTATTTAAGGAGAACAGCTTAATGAACAATAAAATCACGATTATCGATTACGGTATGGGCAATCTGTACAGCGTCAGCAACGCCGTTGCCGCAGTGGGCGGCGAGCCGGTGGTGACACAGGACAGGGACGTTATCGCCGCTGCCGAAAAAATTATTCTGCCGGGCGTGGGCGCTTTTGGCGACTGCATGGCTAATCTGCAAAAATCCGGGCTGATTCCCGTAATTATGGACGCTTTGCACGGCGGCAAGCCATTTTTAGGAATTTGCCTGGGAATGCAGGTGCTGTTCGAGGGCAGCGACGAAGCGCCCGGAGTAGCAGGGTTAGGCTTCTTTAAAGGGCAGGTAAAATATTTAAGCACTTCTTATAAAATTCCTCACATGGGTTGGAACAAGCTGGCTTTGCGCAGCCAGTCGCCTTTAATGAACGGTGCGGAGGGGCAGTACGTGTATTTCGTCCACAGCTTTCACTGCGTGCCGGAAGACGCGTCGCTGATTACGGCGGTCTGCGATTACGGCATGGAGGTTACGGCTTCCGTGGGGCGCGGCAACGTGCAGGCCTTTCAATTTCATCCGGAAAAATCCAGCCGGGCAGGCATGAGCCTGCTGCGGGCTTTTAAGGAGTGGAATTTATGATTATTTATCCTGCTATCGATATTCGCGGCGGACGCTGCGTGCGTTTGACCGAAGGGCGCTTTGACGCCGAAACTGTTTTTGCCGACGATCCGGCGGAGATGGCTCTTAAATGGGCGGACTGCGGCGCGCAGTGGCTGCATTTGGTGGATTTGGACGGCGCTTTAGCTGGCGAGGGCAAAAATTTGCCGGTTATCGAGCGCATTCTGCAAAGCGTTAAGCTGCCGGTGCAGCTGGGCGGCGGCATCCGCAATATGCAGGCCATCGACAAGCTGCTGACAATGGGCGTACAGCGGGTTATTTTGGGCAGCGCGGCGGTGAAAAACCCAGAGCTGGTGGCCGAAGCCTGCCGCCAATTCCCCGGCCATATTGCTGTGGGCATCGACGCGAAAAACGGCGACGTAGCCATCGAGGGCTGGGGGCAGGGCAGCGGTGTGGCTGCCATGGAGCTGGCCAAGCAGATGGCATCTTACGGCGTGGATAAGATTATTTTTACGGATATCAGCCGCGACGGCATGTTAAGCGGCGTTAATGCGGAGGCGACGGCGGCTTTGGCCCGCGCCTGCGGTGTGGAAATTATCGCCAGCGGCGGTGTGGCTTCGCTGGAGGATATCCGCCGGGTGAAAGCGGTGGAAACAGACGGTGTAACGGGCTGCATTATCGGCAAGGCTATTTATACTGGAGCTGTAGATTTGCGGGAAGCTTTGGCTTTGGCGAAGGAGGAATAGCATGCTGACGAAAAGAATTATTCCCTGCCTTGACGTGAAGGAAGGGCGCGTGGTGAAGGGCACTAATTTTGTGGGGCTGCGCGACGCCGGCGACCCGGTGGAGCGGGCTGCGGCTTACGACGCGGAGGGAGCCGACGAGCTGGTGTTTTTGGATATTACGGCAACCTTTGAGGAGCGTAAGGCTATGCTGGACGTTATCCGCAAAACTGCGGGGCAGGTGTTCATGCCCCTGACAGTGGGCGGCGGCATCGGCAGCGTGCAGGATATCCGCAGCGCTTTGTTGGCCGGAGCCGATAAGACCTCGCTGAATTCGGCGGCGGTAAAAAATCCGCAGCTGATTGCCGAGGGCGCGCGTATTTTTGGCAACCAGTGCATTGTGCTGGCTATCGACGCCCGCCGCTGCGGCGAAAATAAGTGGGAAGTTTACGTGCAGGGCGGGCGCAAGCCTACGGGTATCGACGCCGTGGAGTGGGCCAGGCGTGGCGTAGCCCTGGGCGCAGGCGAAATTTTGCTGACCAGCATGGACGCCGACGGTACGAAAAACGGCTACGATATTCCACTGACGAAGGCCGTGAGCAGCGCGGTCAACGTACCCGTTATCGCCAGCGGCGGCGCGGGACGGCTGGAGGACTTTTACGACGTTTTGGCCGAGGGGGGCGCGGACGCGGTGCTGGCGGCTTCGGTTTTCCATTACAAAACCTTTACCATCCGTCAGGTTAAGGAATATCTGCGCAGCCGCGGCGTTGAGGTCCGGTTATAAAACGCGCTGCCGTTTAGCAAGGAGGAGATGCTGATGGAGATAGATATTTCGCAGATTAAGTTTGACTCCAGGGGGCTGGTGCCGGCCGTGGTGCAGGATGTGAAAACCAATGCCGTGGTGATGCTGGCGTATATGAACGCGGAGTCGCTGCGCAAAACTATGGCGACAGGGTATACCTGGTTTTGGAGCCGCAGCCGTCAGGAGCTGTGGAACAAGGGCGCTACCAGCGGCAATTTGCAGAAGGTGGTGGAGCTGGTTTACGATTGCGACGGCGACGCCATTTTGGTTAAGGCGGAGCAAACCGGCGTAGCCTGCCACACGGGGGCTTATTCCTGCTTCCACAACGAGCTGTGGCGCAGAAAATAAAAGTGTATTTATGTAACAAAAATAGACGCTAACTTTTTTTGCGGCGTCTATTTTTATTTTTTGCGATACAAAACGCAAGTATTATAGTATAATTAAACCGTCTATAATTTTCGGCGATTATAAAATGCAATCCATTTTGGCAAAGAGAGGCGTTATTTATGAATGAAAAAAGCAAGCCTGTGCCGCAGCTCATCGAGGTGGAGCCCATGCAGGAGGGCTACCGCTGGGTGGCGATTACCGCTATGCTGCTGGCCATCGGCATTATTCTGCATACGGTGAGCCCCAATGTGGGCGGCGTTACTCCTAACTGGACTATCGCTATGTATTCCATCGTTATCAACCTGACGCGGCCCAAGTTGACTCAGGCTGTCGGCATCGGCTTTATTGCGGGGCTGACGCTGGTGCCTTCGTCCAAATCTGCCTTTCCCTTGGGCAATGTAGCCAGCGAGCTGGCCGGGGCGACTGTTTGCTGCCTGCTGGTTAAGGCTATGTTCAGCGCCGGTTTGGTCGAATGGAAGCTGCGTCCCTTTGTGACGGGCTTTTTGTCGACCATGACCAGCGGCGGCGTTTTTACTTTTATTTTGAAGCTGGTGCTGGGGCTGCCGCTGCACGTTTGGGTTTTCGTAATGCTGCCCGTAGTAGCCGTGGTCGGCCTGCTCAACGGGCTCATCACCTTCTTCCTTTATGCGCCGGTGCGCAAGCTGTTTTATGTGCAGGAGGGAGGCAAGTAAATGGAAAGCGTCATCAAGCTGCAAAATTTTTACTTCGCATATAAATCCTCCGACGCTTTGGCGCTCAAGGATATAAATTTGGAAATCAAAAAAGGTAGCTTTACTGTGATTACCGGGCCCAGCGGCGCGGGCAAGACCACGCTGTGCAAGGCGATTACGGGCATCGTGCCCTATTATATGGGCGGGCGCTACAGCGGCGAGGTAGAGGTGCTGGGCGCAAGCACTAAAGGTAAGCGCGTTTCCGATTTGGCAATGCGCGTGGGCTTTATTATGGAAGATTACGAAAGCCAGCTGGTTTCTCTGACTGCGGGCGAGGAGGTGGCCTTTGCGCTGCTGAACCACGGTTTTGCGCCGGAGGAAATTGCCGAGCGCACCAGTCGCGCTTTGGAGGACGTGGGCTTGCCGGGGCGCGAAAGCTATCAGTTGGACGAGCTGAGCGGCGGGCAGCGGCAGCGTTTGCTGCTGGGGGCGACGCTGGCCGTGCATCCGGAAATTATCGTGCTGGACGAGCCTGTTTCAGCCATGGACCCGGACGGCGCGCAGTCGCTGTATAAATTGGTTTACGATATTCACCAGCGCTACGGCACGACCATCGTAGCGGTGGAACACCGCATGGATTATTTGCTGCCGTACGTTACCGACATGATTGTGCTCAAGGAGGGCGAGGTGGCGGCTGCCGACGCTTTTGAAGCCGCCGCGCCCAAAATGTACGAGGATAAGGCGCTGCGCCCGCTGCTGCCCGCGCTGTGGCAGATTAAGCTGGGGCTGGAGGAAAAGCTGCCCGTGGATTTGGGCGATTGGCGCAGCGAGCAGGACGCGCTGGCCGATTTTAAAACCTATGGTATCGTCGCTAAGGAAGGGAGGGCTGACTGATGCTGGAGGCTAAGGACGTAAATTTTGCTTACCTGCGTGGGCAGCCTGTTATTAACGATATGGATTGCCTGATTAACGACGGCGAATTTGTGGCGCTGCTGGGACATAACGGCAGCGGCAAAACTACGCTGAGCCGTTTGTTTATGGCGCTGTGCCATCCGCGCAGCGGGCAGATTCTGGTGGACGGCGAGGATATCGTCAAGTGCGAGCCCGCCGATTTGGCCGATAAAATCGGTTACGTTTTTCAGAATCCTGATTTGCAGATTTTGGAGGACACGGTGTTCGACGAGGTGGCTTACGGCCCCCGCGCCAAAAAGCTGACGGAGGAAACCATTAAGCGGCAGACGCTGGAGGCGCTGGATGCTATGGGACTGACGGAGCTGCAAAAGGAATATCCGCGCCTGCTTTCCTTCGGGCAAAAGCGCCGTTTGGGCGTGGCCGCAGCGTTGGCGCTGAACCCGCGTACGTTAATTTTAGACGAGATTACCAACGGGCAGGACGCGCTGGAAAAGGAAGGCATGATGCGCTACCTGCAGGCCATTAACGAGCAGCGGGGCATTACCATCGTATTGATTTCGCACGATATGGATATTGTGCGGCGCTACGCCAAGCGCGCCATTGTGCTGCACAACGGCTGCAAAGTGTTCGACGGCACGCCGAAAAAACTTTTCGACGGCAGCCAGCCGGTAGAAGGCTGGGGCCTGCGCTGCCCGACGGTGGCTTCGCTGGCGGCGGCTTTAGGCGTGGACGCCGCTGCGCCCGAAGAATTTATCGACGCCGTTGGGAAGGGGGCGGAATGAGATGAAGCTGACTGCCTTTACAAAAATTATTGTGACGCTGGCTATCACAGCCTGGGTTTTCATCCTGCCGGTGGAAGCGGTGGCGACGATTTTGGTTTTGGAGCTGGCGCTGCTGCTGTACATCAAGCACGACCGCATGACCATGGCGGCGCTGGGCGGTTTAGCAGTGTTCACGGGCATGATGGTGCTGCTGCAGCTGATTTTCGGCTCGCCGTTGGACGTATCGCTGGCAGGCGGCCTGCGCATGCTGGTTATGACCATCGCCTTTTTGTGCTTGCTGGCCAGCACGCGCGTTCAGGATATCGCTAAATCTTTAGTGGACCGCTTTCGGATGCCCTGCGAGTACGCCTTTATGCTGACGACGGCGCTGCGCTTTGTGCCTAACTTTCTCACGGACAGTGAAATTACGCTGGATGCGCAGAGCTGCCGCGGCTATTCCAATCGCGGCAATGTGGTGAAGCGCTTTTTGGCTTATTTAGTAGTTATCCGTCCGCTGGTAATGCGGGCGGTGGCAAAGTCGGAAACGCTGGCGCTGTCCATGGAGCTGAAAGGCTTCGGCAGCAATACTTATAAAAATATGCCCCAGGAGCCGCTGAGCGCAGGCGACTTTTTCGTACTGCTGCTGGTAATTATTCTGAGCGCTTATCCGTTCTGGAAGCATATGCTGGCGGCTTGAAAAATTAGCAAGCGCCAGGATCGCGCTTTTTCAGCGGCAGAATGCTGCCGCTGAGCGCAGGGCGAGAGTAAAAACGAAAAATAAAAAAGACTGCCGCAAGGAAAATTCCTTTGTCGAAACGACAGGGGATAATCCTTGCGGCAGTTTTGATTTTGTTTTTCAAAACGTGTCGTTGTTTTGATATTGTAGCTTATATAGTGAATTCCTTTAGAGAGGTTTGTGTTGGCGTGCAGCAGCCGGCGCGTTAGCGCTGCAAAGCAAAAGTCGCTCGACACGACTTTTGTTTGACAGGGGGGGACGAGAACTTATAATAAAAATATACTAGCCAGTTGATGGTTGAGTAAAATAAAAGAGCGTTTTGAAGGTAGGGTAATATTATGAATTATAGCGGTAGTAGCAGTAAAGCTGAGATTCGTTCTGCGTTTTATCATGATAAATGCGATAAATATGATTATTTAATTTTCGTTGGCTGTGGAGCTGTAGTTGGTTTAGTTGACATCTTTTTTGTCGGCGATCCGGCGAATAGCGAACTGAAACCTTGGTCTGACGTGCAAGTAGATAATGCAGTTATGTCTTTTGCGAGGCGTTGTGGGTGGAATCCGCGAGAAGGAAAAGAAAACAATGTTGCTAGCGCAATAGGCAAATTAGAGCAAACATTTCGGGTGAATTATGACCAACAGCATTCTGGCAAGGTTGGTAATTTATTTAAGATGTCTACTAAAAATCACCACATGAAATCGTTAGGTCACTCACCTGATCCTTTAGGTTTGTTCTTTTCTATACTAAATCAATTCACATCAACTTCAACATTCTTAAGCGACGGGCAGTTGATAACAGTTCAAACGGAAACTTTTGAACTGAAAGGAAAAACTTTTATATCTAAGGTATATTGTGGAATGGTAAATTGGCTAGGGCATATTATGTCCGATATTGCCGGTAGTTCCGGCGCGGTAGGAAGAGGAAGCGGTATCACAATTCCTTTTTACGAGTTGTTTCAATTATGTGATTTTGGTTCTTTTGAAGTTGATAACAATAGAAACACTTTGGCACAATTAGCTACTAAAGTATTTGAGCAAGGCTACGACGCTCGCTTTGGCTTAACAATGGCTATACCGGTTATACTGTGTGATTTATTGATAAAATTAGTTTGGTCTATTAAACATTATTTTTATCATAAGCGGCCTTTGGCAGAATGTATTCCGAATAAACAGCATGACGATTTACGGGTTATGCTGATTTTTGGCAACGGAACTTTATGTTTAATGGATGGGGCTGATGCTGCGCTTCGTTCCGGCGGAAGTTGGGTAAATTTTTTCTTGAGAATTAATCTTATTGCATGGTTTAGGTTGGCGTACTTGGTATTAAGAGAATTATGTATTCGATCTAATCTTAGTTATTCGTTGCAAAAGCAGCTTGACGCCTATATCAGGATTAATGAAGCGTTGACTGTATATATAACGCAGCTGCAGAAAATAGATTTTGAACGCTTTAGGAGAGAAACAGCTTTATATAGGCAAATGTTAAAGTGTCTGGAGAATGTCAATAATGAAAAAGATTTAAAGGTCTTACTGAAAATTGAATATAAGGAAATGGGGATAGCATTGCCTTATCAAGGAAACTTCGACGAATTTATGAATGATAAAAATTCTATCTTGGAGTTCAGATGACGCATCGATATGATTTGTATAGCGCTAATTAAAATGAGCGCAGTTCAACGAACATAATTTAGATTATGATTTGCATATAAATTTAATTATGCATATTATGTAAAGGAAAGGCGGAATTAAATTATGGCATTACCAATAATTTTAGCAGCTCTTGCTGCAGCAGCAGGCGTGGTAGGCCTCAACAAAGGAGTAAAAGGGGCTAAAAAAATAAAACAGGCCAAAGATATAGCCCGGCAAGCTAACAGTCGTCATGAAATGAATATAAGAAAGTTTAAGAATAAAAATATAGCGACTAGTAACAGCATGGATAATTTAGGAAAGCTGGAATTAGAAATCTTGCATAGCTTTAAAGATTTTGCTAACGTATTTGAAAAGATAAAGAATAAACCACATTTCCAAAGTTATTCTAAAAACGGCGTTACTTTGCCTGAATATGATCCTGAAAAATTAGAAGAAGTATCTATTGGCGCAGGCATACTTTTAGGCGGGTTAAGCGGCGCAGCTTTAGGTACTGCTGGCGGTTTTGCAGCTGCAGGAGCGACAACAGCTACTGTAATGGCCTTAGGAACTGCTTCTACGGGGACGCCGATAGCGTCGTTGAGCGGTGCGGCGGCAACGAACGCTACCTTGGCAGCCTTAGGCGGCGGACCTATTGCTGCTGGAGGCGGGGGAGTGGCTTTAGGCACTACTATTTTAGGCGCGTCAACATTAGGTGTTTTCTTACTTGTAGGCGGTGTGATATTTAGTTTAGCAGGAAGCAAAATGCTGGATGATGCTGACGATGTATGGAAACAAATGTCAGAAGCAGAAGCTAAAATTAATAAAATTTGCTCTTATTTAGCCGAATTGAATACTATGTCGAATAATTATCAGAATACGCTACGCGACGTTAATAAAATATATGTAGAGCATTTCAAGCAACTAAAAAATATTGTCTTGTATTTGGGGCATGAAGATTGGAAGTGTTTTACGGAGGAGGAAAAGCTTTTAACTCAAAATACAGTTCTTTTAGTTGGCTTGCTTTATAATATGTGTAAAGTTGAATTTGTCTTGAAAAATGAACTAGCAGATGGCATGAACGCTATTAATAAAGATGCTATTATAAAATCTATGGAAAATGCGGAAAAAGTAATTGCCGATAATTTTTGGAATTGGCTAAGTTAGCTTGCAGGAGCGCGCAACTAACAAATGTGACGTAATTATTTCTGTAGAAGAAGCCGACAAAATTTTAATTGAAAACCAGCGTTCCGGTTTCTTAAATAGTTACGCGGTCGTTTTTGAAAAATAAAAAACTCAAAGGCCTGCGCTTTTCTGGCGGCGAAACGCTGCCGCCAAACGCAGGGCGAAAGTAAAAACGAAAAATAAAAAAGACTGCCGCAAGGAAATTTCCTTTGTCGAAACGACAGGGGATAATCCTTGCGGCAGTTTTGATTTTTAATCGTAAAGTTCTCGCCGGTGGCCGACGGATAAAGCTAGGATAACTAAGCGCTCGTCTTCTATAAGGCAGATAAGGCGATAGTCGCCGATGCGGTAACGCCATTGGCCGCTTCTGTTCGCCGTGAGCGCTTTCCTTTGTTGACGAGGATTTTCGCAATCTATAAGATGCTTTTCAATCCACGCTTTAATCATGCGCTGCGTATAGCGGTCCAGCTTTTTAAATTCCTTATCGAAGCGCGCTGTTGTTTTGACGCTGTAGCTCATAAATCGAGTTCCTTCCATAAATCGGCAATAGGCCTGCTCTTTTTGCCGTCTTTAACGTATTCGGCGTAAGCGTCTTGGGCTATGGATATGTCATATTCATCTTCGATGCGTTCAAATAAAGCGCGTTTGAAGGCTTCGCCTAAGGATAAGGAATGGAGCTTAGCATAGCTTTCGGCCAGAGATTTTTCTTCCTGGGTTAATCTAATGGAAAAGCTCATATAATCAACTCCCTTCTTGTAGTACATTGTACTATGACGAGAAAAATTTGTCAATAAAGGTAAGTTGTACGGTTACTTTGCTGGCTTTCTCGGCGTTCCCCGAATTGAAGCAAGTTATTTTGGTGGACGAGGACGTGGATATTTTCGATATGAAGGACGTTATGTGGACGAGGCCGCGGCTGCTGATATCGAATTGCTGAGAGAAAATTTAAAAGCATATTGGAGCAGTGTGTTGAGTTTTTGCTTGGACTGGAAAAGCAATAACCAAAAACAAAATCCGTCCTTCATATCGAAGGGCGGATTTTGGTATAGGCTACAGCTTTTGGCAAAAGCGTAACTACATAATTGATAAAACGCCGAAAAATATTCCGCCAAAACGCCGAAAAATATTCCGCCAAAACGCCGAAAAACATTCCGCCAAAACGCCGAAAAATATTGATGCATTAGTTTTTGCTTGCTATAATAATGGTATCGGTTAAAGGTGAGGGAGGGACATTTTTTGCAAGTCTATAAGAAACGTATTGCTGATAATATTTTAAGGCGTAAACTTGAAGGTAAAGGAGCGGTGTTGATCGAGGGACCTAAATGGTGTGGTAAAACGACTACAGCTGAGCAAATAGCATTAAGCGTTCTCTATATGGATGATCCGGAGACTAAAAGTCAGAATATAGCAATGTCTGAACTTAGTCCTAAAAGATTACTTAAAGGTAAGACTCCTAGATTGATTGACGAATGGCAGCTTGCGCCGAAATTATGGGATGCCATAAGATTTGAGGTAGATCATAGAGGAGAGCTGGGGCAGTTTATCTTAACGGGGTCTGCAGTTCCGCCTGATACTAAAGATATCGCACATTCTGGAACCGGTAGGTTTGCCTGGCTTACTATGCGGCCTATGAGTTTATATGAGTCCGAAGATTCGACAGGTGAAGTAAGCTTAGGAAATTTATTTGATGGCTTAGAAGATATTGACGGGGAATCAGATATCAGTATTGAGCGATTAGCTTTTTTGATTTGTCGTGGTGGCTGGCCTAAGGCGGTTGGGTTACGTGATGAAATTGCATTGGAACAGGCAATGGATTATGTTGATGCCGTAGTGCATAATGATATAAATCGTGCGGATAATTCAAGGAAAAATCCGGAACGAGTAAAGCGGCTTATGCGTTCTTATGCAAGACATCAGGGAGCGCAAGTACCTGTTACAGTTATAGCAAGAGATATTTCTGTGAATGAGGATTATTCCATAAATGAGGATACTGTAGCTGCGTATCTGGATGCGCTGCGAAAGATTTTTGTAGTAGAAGATATGCCTGCGTGGAATCCTAATTTGCGTTCAAAAACGGCCATACGGTTTTCTGAAACGCGGTATTATATTGATCCGTCTATAGCAGTAGCTTCTTTAGGTATTGGGCCAAATGATTTGTTAAAAGATCTAAATACCTTTGGGTTTCTTTTTGAAACGCTTTGTGTTAGGGATTTGCGAATATTTGCTGATGCTTTGAATGGTAGTGTATATCATTATCGGGATAAGGATGGATTGGAATGTGATGCTGTAATCCATTTAAGAAATGGACAATATGGTTTGGTTGAAATTAAGTTGGGCGGTGATAAGCTAGTGGAAGAAGGAGCAATAAATTTAAAGGCTCTTAAGAATAAAATAGATGATAACAAAATGCTACCAGCCTCTTTTTTAATGGTTCTTACAGGTATAGGCAAGTATGCTTATCGTAGGTCAGATGGAGTTTATGTTGTTCCTATTGGATGTCTAAAAGATTAATAACGAGATCTGCATTAGTAATGTCTTTGATGTGTCCTACGCCGACGTAAACGGGAATCCTAGACGCCCTTATTGCGTCGCCTAGTTATCTGTCAAAGACAGTTCTGATCTGGGTATCAAAATATTAACGCCGTCGGGCGGACGCAGATGAAATGCGTTTTGCCGGGCGGCGTTTTCCTTTTGCAGTTTTATTCTGTCAATGCGGCCAGCGCTTGCTTGTCGTGCAGGCCGACGGCAGATTTTGCCAGCTTGCCGTTTTTGAAAACGAGCAGCGTGGGGATGGACATGATGCCGAATTTTTCGGCGAGTTCGCCGTTGGCATCCACATCTACTTTTGCTACCTTTACTTCGGGGTGTTCCGCCGCGAAAGCTTCTAAAATCGGGCTCTGCATGCGGCAGGGGCCGCACCATTCCGCCCAAAAATCTACCAGGACGGTTTTGTCGCCGGCGAGTACTTCGTCCGCAAAATTAGCGGCTGTGATTTCTAATGCCATGATGATTCGCTCCTTTTAAAATTTGATTTTAAATATTTAACGGCGACTCCATATCTCGCATCGCAAACGCAATTCGCAGCGTATTTTATGCGCTTATGCGCTAAAATTGCTATTCGCTTTAAAATATAAGAATCGCTTTTTGCATTTGGAATTTTATTTTGCAACGCTTTGCTCGCGGATAAATTTAATGGCCGCAAGCCCGGCGCGAGCGCCTTCGTGGACGGCCTTGGCGATTTGCATAAGGCCGCCTGTGCAGTCGCCTGCGGCGAACAGGCCGGGAACATTGGTGGCGCAGTTTTCGTCAATGCGGATAAAGCGCCCGTTAAGCTGTGCGCCAAGCTTGCGCGCTATGTCGGCGCTGTCCGCCGTGCCAAGCGCGATAAAAAGTCCGTCAACTGCCAGCGCGCTGCCGTCGGCAAAAATTATGCTTTGCAGTCTGCCTTCTCCCGTCAGCGCCGCTAAAGGCTGCGCGATGGCGGCGAAGCCTGCGCTAAGTGCCATTGAATCGTCCTTGCCGTTGGTTAGTACGGTTACGGATTTCGCCAAATGCTTTAAATATTCCGCTTCGTGCAGGGCGTAAGCGCCGCTGCCTGCGACCGCCACGCGCTTATTGCGGAAGAAGAAGCCGTCGCAGACGGCGCAGTAGCTGACGCCCCTGCCTTCCAATTCCGCCAGGCCCGGCAGGTCGAGCGTAATGTTTTTTGTGCCGGTGGCGAGGACGAGCGCTGGCGCGGTCAAGGCTGCGCCTGCGTTTTTCAGCGTCAGCGTAAAGCCGCCGGTATATTCTACGCCCACAACTTCGTCCTGAATAATTGTCGCGCCCAGTTTACGCGCTTGTTCCAGACCGTCGGCGTAAAGCTTCAGGCCGCTGGCGGCAGCGCCGTAATAATTTTCAATTTTATGGGCGCGGGTTAAGGCTCTCGGCCCGTTTTCGAT
>ERZ779895.2312-NODE-2312-length-17501-cov-7.693913_pt1 | contig 17501 bp, 20 predicted proteins | sample MGYA00511093_ERZ779895 | MGnify/ENA primary metagenome ERZ779895 (study PRJEB29588, sample SAMEA2142970) | human gut metagenome | biome: human gut; feature: human-associated habitat; material: faeces | place: Denmark | collected 2008/2010 ... | reverse complement strand
CCAAAGACGGGAGAGAAAAAGGAGCCGGGAATTGACCCGGCAGGAAAAGGCGGCGATCCGCAAGCTGGTGACAAAGTGGTGCGCCAACTACGATAAAGACTATGGCTGCTTGCTGCTGGACTGTCCCTGCTATATGCTGGGCAAATGCTGGACGGGTGCGTATTGCCGGTATTTCCGCTCTGCGGTGCTGCCCCTTGATCCTGTGCTGGAAAGATCGCTGACCGTGGAGCGTATCACGGAAACCCGGCCTTGCCCGGTGTGCGGCAGGGCCTTTCTCCCGGACGGGCGGCAGCGGTACTGCTCCCCGGCCTGTGCCGGGGCTGCAAGGCGGCAGAAGCAGCGCGGCTATATGCGGAAATACCGGGATAGGCCGTGAGCATTTAGCCCCGGAAAAATCCGCTGATTGCAGGGTTTTCTGGGGCCGCTTCATGGGCGGGGCGTATGATTTCATAGCCCCGCCCGGTTTTGCAGAAATATTGCTAACATTTTGGAAAGGAGGACGTATGGACAAAAACCAAGGCTATGAGATCATAAAGGCCGTCATGCTGGAAAATGGCAGGGGCTTTGCGCTGGGGCATCATCCTACCGCTCCCTCGCCCTATGTCACATGGGCTTGCTATGACGACAAGGACGGCCAGCGGCAGTATGAATGGGGGCATTACGGCAGCGACCGTGCCGCTCTGGAACAGGACTTTGCGGCGCGGGTGCAGGAATACCAGCGCCTTTACAACGTCGATGTCAGGCAGGTCGAGGCTCCCGGCCTTTACAAGTATTACTCTACCCAGCGCCCTGTGGACATTGGGACATTCCCCAAGCCGTCCCGTAACGCCCCGGATGAGATCGTCAACTACGATCAGCGCGTCCCGGTTGAAAATGGATCATTTCTGGCGTGGGGGCATTTGACCTACACGCGGCCATTGACGAAACGGCAGGCGTCTGACTATGAGCTGCGGCCTGCGCCTGACAATCCCGACAGGCCCCGTTCGATCCGGGAACAGATGAAAACCGCCGCAAAGCAGGCCGAGGCTGACCGGGGCCAAGCTGCCCCAAAGAAAAATGCCCCTGACCGGGGCGACAGATAGGAGGACATTTATGGATCAGGAACGCAATCCCAACAAGAACGCCGAGCTTTCTATGGAGCAGAACTATAATCAGATCGACGGCATCATCAACAATCTGCCTGCGCCGCTCCCAGAGGATAAGCCGCTGGATAAGGTGCGGGAACACCCGCCCAAGCGCCGCAGCCGGGAGCGTGAGGAGCGTTGACAAAGAAGCGCGTCCGCAGCGTCCCCATCTATGTGTGGGTACGGCCTGACGAGCTGGAGGTCATTCGGGAGCGCATGGCCGAGGCGGGCATCCGCAACATGAGCGCCTATATCCGAAAAATGGCGCTGGGCGGCTATGTGCTCCACGTTGACCTTGAACCCGTCAAGGAGCTTGTGTCGCTCCAGCGGCGCTGTGCAAACAATCTCAATCAGGCGGCCATCCATGCCAACAGCTACGGCGGCCTGTACCCGGACGAGCTGAAGCGTCTGCAAAAGGACTATGCCGACCTGTGGGGGCCGCTGTCTGATCTGCTGGCCCAGCTCTCCGCCATTGTAACGATGTGACACAGGGGGAACGGCCCCGCGCCGTTCCCCGGCTGTCCGCACCTCTGGTCATCGTGACCAGAAGTGCGGAGGGCCGGGACATCCTTGAGTGCCGATTTTTTCAGAGTTATAATAGACATATACAGGAAAAAGGAGGAACCCCCTATGCGGATCATATTCAAAATTCTTGCCGCTCCCTTTGTGCTGGTGCTGACCCTGCTTGTGGCCGTGCTCTCGTTCCTGCTGAGTCTTTCCGCTGGTTTGCTCTCCATCCTCGCGTCGGTGCTGGGGCTGCTGAGTGTCCTGATGCTGTTTGTGGAGAAAGACATTTCCACGGGGATTGCAGGGCTGCTGATGGCGTTTGCTATTTCGCCCTTTGGCCTGCCTGCGCTGGCCGGATGGCTGCTTGCCAAGCTGGACGAGCTGAACGGCTCCCTGCGGGGCTTCATCATGGGCTGAGTTCTGGTCACGGTGGCCAGAAGATGCAGAAAACGGCGGCTGATCCCATCCGCCGTTTGTCGTATGGAAAGGAGGGATGCCTACGGCCACAACCTACCTCAAATCCCACAAGCGGGCCGATAAGCGGACGGCCCTGCAAAGCCTGAAAGACCGCTTTGACTATGGCCTGAACCCGGAGAAGCTGGGGGCCGTTTCCTCCTACCTCTGCGATCCGGCCACGGCACACGCCGAGTTCATGCTGGTCAAAAATCAGTATCAGGGCGAAACTGACCGCAGGGCCGGACACGGGGCGCTGTGCTACCAGATCCGGCAGGCGTTCCCTCACGGCGAGGTGACGGCGGAGGAGGCCAACCGCATCGGCTATGAAACGGCGATGCGCTGGACAAAGGGCAAGTATCAATTCTTCGTCTGTACCCATATAGACAAAGAGCACATTCATAATCACATTTACTACAATTCCACCGCCTATGACCGCTCCCGGAAGTTCCGCAACTTCATCGGCTCCTCGTTCGCCCTGCGGCGGCTGTCTGACCGGGTATGTCTGGAGCACGATCTGTCCGTGATTGCAAATCCCAAGCTCCACAGCAAGGGACGGTATCTGCACTACGGTCAATGGCTGGGCGAAAATCAAAAGCTCTCGCAGAAAGAACAGATCCGCCTTGCCATAGACGCGGCTCTGACCGAGCGCCCCAAGGACTTCGCAGATTTTCTCCGGCGTATGGAAACGGCAGGCATACAGGTTAAGCGCGGGCGCGGCGGTGTGATCTCATTCCTTGCGCCAGGACAGCAGCGGGCGGCCCGTTTCCGGGCGTCCACGCTGGGGGACGGCTACGGCCCCGAGGACGTGCAGGCCGTCATTGACGGCAAGGCTCCCACACGAACGGCCACGGCGCGGAAAGCGCCCGCACCCCGCCGTGTCAATCTGCTGATCGATATTCAGGAGAGGATGCGTCAGGGTAAAGGCCCAGCCTATGAACGCTGGGCCAAGGTGTACAACCTTAAACAGATGGCGGCCACGCTGCAATATCTGAAAGAGCACCAGCTATTTGAATATGACGATTTGGCCGCAAAGACCGACGCCGCCACAGAGCGTTTTCACACGCTGGCCGGGGACATTCAGCAGACCGAGGCCGAGCTTTCCCGTGTGTCCGATCTGATGGCCGCCGTGGTGCAGTACGCCAAGACCCGCCCCGCGTTCGATGGGTACAAGGCCGCCAAGTACAGCCGGAAATACCTTGCCGAGCATGAGGCGGAACTGGCCGACTACCGGGCTGCAAAGGCGACGATGGCCGAGCTGCTGGGCGGCGAGAAGCTCCCCAAAATGGACGTACTAAAAGAAAAACGCCGCCAACTGGCAGCGCGGAAAAAAGCTCTTTATTTGGAATACCGCAAGGCCCAGCAGGATATGCGGGAGCTGGTGGCAGTCAAGGGCAGCGTGGATCATCTGCGCGGGCTGACGGACAGCCAGCGCAATAAGGAGCAGGCCCGTTAGGGACGGCGACGCAGACAACGTTTCTTCTGGTCACGGTGTCCAGAAGTCCAGCGGGTTTGGGGGCACCCCAACAAGCATTTCCGCAGCGCGGAAATTGCAAGTGTCAATACACTTGCCTTGCTTGCCGCTACCGCGCTCCCCCGGAAACCCCGCGAAAAACGGAGGCAGTGCCGTTTCTTACGCTCCCTCCGGTCCGCGGTTTTCTATGATTGCGTTGATAATCCCCTCGACAAGCCGTAGTTCGTTCTCACTGAGAGAATTAAGCAGAATACCGATCCGCTTCTTTGCGGCTTCATCGGCTCCCATATCGGGATAAAAGTATTCATCCACGGAGATACCGAACATCGTTACCATTTGGTAAAAGGCATTTAGGCTCGGATGCTGACCACGATTTTCAAAATACATAATAGAACGAGGTGTGCGGTCAACGAGCTGCGCGAGGTATTCCTGTGTCCAGCCTTTTGCCTCTCTTTTGCGCTTGATCTCCCGGCCTAATGCGTGGAAGTCGAGCCGTCTTTCATCTTGGTACATTCTCATATCACCCATATATTATTCTACATTTCGGGTTTGGTTATGAGAACGAAACACGATTTTATGTTTTGGTAGTATTTTATTGTCCGCTGACAAGGTTGCCGATGTTACACGGCCAAGGTATAATAACAGAAAGAAAATTTGAAAACTACACTTTAATCACAAAATTCTATGATATGCTATCTTTGGAGGTGGTACTATGCAAAAGATATTAGTAGTTGAGGACGATTTTGATATTCGAGAACTTTTACAGAATTTTTTGCAAGAAGCAGGATATGAAGTGGCTACTGCAAATGATGGCATCGAGGCACTATCTTTGTTTTCGGGGCAACGATATGACTTGATTATATTGGACATTTTGCTTCCCAAAATTGACGGTTATGGTGTCTGTGAGTTGATACGAAAGCAATCGGATGTTCCCATTATTATGCTGACTGCATTGAGCGGTGAGGAAGATCAAATCAGGGGATTGGATTTGCAGGTGGATGACTATATTACAAAGCCTTTTTCTATGCCAATCTTACTTCGCAAAATTGCAGCTGTACTTCGGCGTAGCAAGCGGGGAGAAGATGAAAAGCCTCAAATCATCACTTATGGCAATTTACTTTTGAACTGTGATAGTTATGCCGCCACCGTGGATGGATCTGATTTTGAACTGACGCAAAAAGAGTTTGAAATATTGCGGGAACTGCTGACCCATCAAGGCCGGATATTGACCCGCCAGAACTTATTAGATAAGCTGTGGCGATTTGATTTTTATGGGGATGAGCGAGTTGTTGATACCCATATCAAAAACTTACGCAAGAAGCTGGGGATAGATTTCATTCAAACGATCAGAGGGGTGGGATATAAAGTTGATAAAGAAAATTAAAGGCAGTCTGTTTATAAAAGTTTTTATCACTACTGCTATCCTATTGACAGGGGTGAGCTTTCTGGTTTACTTGATTTTAGCTTGGTACACCCCGAAAACATATTCTAATACCCTTAATGCAACATTAGATGAACAAACAAAAATATTCATTTCAGAAATATCGCAAATGCCCATGGAAGAAACAGGGGGTATTTTTGATAACTTTCTTGATTATCAGAATGTAGACCGAATGGAACTGTTTGAAGAAAATGGTAATAGAATAAATCTTCCAACGGAACGAAGTGCTGATAATGATGTTGTTATAGAAACAAAGGCTTGGGGAAATGAAGATAATAATGCACCTATTATATCCAATAGTTATACGGTTTCATTTCTTGGCAAAAATACAAACTACACTTTAGTTGTTTATGGAGCGGCGGGGCAAGTAGCAGAACTGCAAAGAGCATTTCAAAAAGTGTTTCCGTTACTTGCATTTATAGTGTTTTGCGTATCACTGGTTACTGGTTGGATTTTTTCACACCTTATTACTAAACCCGTACTGAAAATAAGCCGTATTTCTAAAGAAATGTCCGAATTACAATTTGAATGGCAATTAGATGAACAACGGACTGACGAACTGGGAATATTGGCAAAGAGCCTTAACTATTTATCGCAGAAGCTCAATGTAACTTTGAATGACTTACAGGCAGCAAATAGAAAACTGGAACTTGATATAGAACATGAAAAGGCATTAGAACAAGCTCGCACGAATTTCTTTTCAGCGGTGTCTCACGAATTGAAAACGCCTATCACGATTATCAAAGGGCAATTAGAGGGCATGCTCCTTGGTATTGGACCCTATAAAGACCATGAAAGATACTTGACAAGGTCGCTGGAAATTACAAACACGCTTGAAACAATGGTGCAAGATATATTGACAATTTCGCGGTTAGAAACTGCGGGGGCCGATTTCAAGAAAGACCACTTGGATTGTGTGCAAATTATCAAAGCCTATTTGAACGAAACAGCGGATTTGATTGCAGAAAAAGATTTACAAATACACCTTGATATACTGCCATCTGCTTTCATAAACGGAAATAAGATGTTGGTAGAAAAGGTTTTTTCAAATCTAATTGGAAACGCAATCAAGTATTCCCCACAAAGAGCGGATATTTGGATTTCCGTACTTATGAAACATGAGCAGATAGTATTTTCTGTTGAAAATGCAGGGGTGCATATACCAGAAAATAGTATTCCCAGATTGTTTGATGCGTTCTATCGCGTGGAGCAGTCAAGAAGCCGAAAGACTGGAGGAAGTGGACTTGGACTGTATATTGTGCAGGAAATACTACACCAGTATGGAAGTGAATGTACGGTTTGCAATACGCAAGCTGGGGTAAAGTTCTCTTTTATAATTTGAAAGATATGGAAAAGCGGTGGGTAATCAACCCGCCGCTTTTCAACTACACATAAATCACAAACTAATCCCAAATGTATCACAAAAGGTAGTGGTATCCTTTATATATATTCAAAGAAAGGATGGTGTTTATTTTATGAGCACAAAAAAACTACTTACATTAGCTCTCGGAAGTGCATTGCTTGTGGGGGTGGTAGCTGGGTGTAGTTCATCAGTGAATATTCCTTCCGATAACAACACTACGAAAAATGTTTCCTATCAGGCACAAACCGTTTCTGATACGGAAAATGCGGCGAACGATTCTACTACAGCAGAACTGCCTGGTGGAAGTGTGGACTACTCCATATATGAACCTTACGGCTTGAGCTATGATCAGGAGAATTATTATTTTACCTATAATGGGAATGTAGTGAGATTTTTTAATGACCCCATAGCTGGAGCGAGTTTCACGAATTTCTTTTCTGGAACGGTGGATATTGAGGCAGACCGGGACGAAGAAAATAACCTTGTTGGTATTAAAGAGTGTTCCAAAGAAAATTATGACCGTCATACCCAAAAGCATAATAACTTTAATCCCACTGATACATCATTGAGTACTGTACAAAAGGGAGAATCTACTCCCCAACTTTGGCTTAAAGACTATGCAGACTATGGCATTACCTACAACGAGCAGAGCGGCGGTTGGTATTATAATAATCAGAGAATTAAGATATTATTGGACAGTGAACAGGCTGTTGTTTACACTGATGAAGAAAATGGAGTATGTGTTACTATTTCAAGGGATGGCAACCATCAAATTTCAGAAATTAAAGAAATATCTGAAACAGATGCACAATCACTCATGCTAAAGAATAATCCTATTGGAGAAGATTACACCTCGCAGGAATAATTTCTGCTTTCATAATCAGCCGAGCGATGGCAAAAGACGGAGGTGACCTGTATGAAAAAGATTCTATCACTCATTTTAACATTGTTTTGTGTATTAAGTCTTGTTGGCTGTGGGCGTTCTATGGACGACATCATAAAGAATGAGTCCAGCATTACCGGCGTTGTGGAAGAAGTTTATAACAACTCCATACTTATTTCCATCCAGACAGACGCTTACCCTTACGGAGCATATTGCGATGTTTCTTTGGATGCAGAGAACAAAGATGACATGGTTGATTTCAACATTGGTGATGAAGTCATTGTCTATTACGATGGTAACATTGCAGAGAGCTATCCATTACAGATCAATACGGTGTATGCGATTTCTTTGAAAGATCCAGCTAACTGAAGTAAAAATAAGCGTTTTCCAGTTCTGGTACTTGTAGCGTAATTCAAGAGTAAAGACTGCCGCACGACGGCAAAAGAAAAAAAGCCGTCGTACAGCAGACATATCTCCATGCGCCCATGAAGCGGCGGCTTTGATTTTCAGAGCCGCCGTTTCTCTTTGGATATTCAGTAACCCCACGGCGGCCCATAGGAGGGTGTCGCCGTGTCCATCTTACTTTCTCACAATTCCCATGACCTTCACCAGCTAAAAAAAGCGTAGCTCCCCCTCCGGGACAGTCTGGCTATGAAGGTACAATATATCAGTACAATTATGATAATGTAATTTCATGCGTCTGCATAGCGTCTTGCTGTGCGGGCGCATTTCTTTTGCTTTGCCTCGGGCCAACTTGGCCCGAAGTCCAGCCCCGGTGCCGCTCCCCGCCGTACCCCATTCAGATTCGCCCGTTTCAAATAATCTGAATGAGGTACACAAGATGAAAGAAATCAATTTGCGGGAGTATTACCCGTTTTATAACATGGACGTTTATCTGGAAGTGTCTGACGAGATCGCCGGTCAGCTCGACCGCTTCAAGCTGGATGAGGAAGCGCACCGCGTCCGTATTCTGCGCGCAAAGGCGTATTTCTCTCTGAATCGTGGAGATGGCATTGAAAAGGATGCCTTGCAAAAAACGCCGCAGCCGTTGGAGCTGATTTTGAAGGCAGAGCAGGCAGAACGTCTGAACGCCGCACTCCGTTCTTTGAGCGAGCGTCAACGCCGCCGACTTCTGGCGTTCTATCTGGACGGCGAAAGCAAGGCGAAAATTGCCAAGCGTGAGAACGTAAATGAAAGTGCTGTACGCAAGAGCATCCGCGCCGGACTGACCGCGCTGAAAAAATTTTTGAACGCAGAGTGATCGTGGGTGCGGAAATGTGCTGTTTTTGTACTGGTATATGAGAAGCGGTTTGCGCCGCGTCCATGTACCTTGAAAACCGCATAGACATCGTGATAAGTGAAGTTTCCGATTGACCTTTTCGGTCTGTACCGCCATGACGGTGGGATGCCCGCAGCTTGCGGGCATCCCATTCGAGCGATCCGTGCAGACTGGCTCTGCGCGTGGCTGCGTTTGAGCAGCTCATCCGGAAACTGAGCCTCCTGCTACGGCCTCCCACTGACTTGAGGGGGATTCCTGCGGCGTGCGTGAGCCTTACAAGCCACGGCGCTGTGGGAATGGGTTGTTTGTGCCAAGAACAGCTTATGACGGTCCCAGAGGCGCAGCGCGCCTCTCGCCGGGGGATGAGAGAAATACGGCGATTACATTCGACATACTTCAAGCAGCCGCACCGATATTACCGGTGCGGCTGCTTTCAAAGCGGAGGAATCTAAAATGAGTGACACTGTTTTACAGATCATGCAGCCGACAAACCCGGTCGAGCCGCCGTATCAATACATGATGATCGACGGCTGCAAAGTAAAGGTAAACTATCTCCCAAAACCGTCCGCGCCATCCGCGGGCAAAGTGCTGGACAGAATCCATGAGATTCTGCTTGCCTCAAGGCTTAAAAAATAGCCGCCGCACATTTGCATCTTTGTTACCTCGATGCAATAATGATGATGTACTTGTACCTTGAAAATCGAAAATAAAGAAAACGGACCGGATACATCATCTTTCAGACGATCTAAGACAGAAACGAGGTATGTATAATGGAAAAGACAGTCTATGAACCCAACGTTCCGCGTGTTTACACGCTTTACAGAGTTTCTACCATCGGTCAGGTTGAAAAAGATGATATTCCGATGCAAAAACAGGTTTGCCGTGACTTCGCAAAAAAGCAAGGCTGGGTGGTTATCAAGGAGTTTTCGGAAAAAGGCATTTCGGGCTACAAGGTATCCGCCAAAGACCGCGACGCCATTCAGGAAATTCAGCATGATGCTGCGCTTGGCAAATTCGATATTCTGCTCGTGTTCATGTTTGACCGGCTCGGACGACGGGATGATGAAACACCATTCATTGTAGAATGGTTCGTCAAGAACGGCGTGGAGGTCTGGAGTGCGATGGAGGGGCAGCAGCGGTTCGACAATCACGTTGACAAGCTGATGAACTACATCCGCTACTGGCAGGCCTCCGGCGAGAGTCTGAAAACCTCGATCCGCACGAAAACCCGCTTGGGGCAGCTCACAGAGGAGGGGCATTACACCGGCGGAACAGTTCCGTATGGCTATCGCGCGGTAGATAAAGGTCGCGTCAATAAGCGCAACCGCACAGTGCTGGACTTGCAGATCGACGAGGATGAGGCGGAAGTGATTCGCCTGATCTTTCACAAATATGTCGATGAGGGTTACGGCGCGCAGCGCCTTTCTCACTATCTGCATGAACAGGGCATCAAAAGCCGCGACGGAAAAGGCTTTCCGAACACAACCGTCAACCGAATCATCAAGAACATTGCCTATACCGGTATCATCAAAAACGGCGAGTCACAGTCTGGCTATATTGACGAGCTACGCATCATCGACGTTTCCACCTTTTCCAAGGCACAGGAGATCATGCGCCAGCGGACGCTCCCGCATGGCAACGTGCCGCTGAACTGCAAGGGAAAATCCCTGTTGGTCGGAAATATTTTCTGTGCCCACTGCGGAAACCGGCTGACGCTGACGACCAGCGGCAGGCGCGTGTATCGCGCAGATGGCACAGTGAAATACGAACCGCGGATGCGATACCAGTGCCATTACAACGTCCGACATCCCGGCGAATGCGACGGACAATCCGGCTATGGCGTCACAAAGCTCGACGGTATTGTGGAGAAAGTGATCCGCATGAAGTTTGCAGAGATCGCTGCCGCGCCGGAATCCGAGATTCTGAATCACCAGCATAAAAAAGAAATCGAGCTTGCAAGAATCAAGCTCGATCAGGCCAATGCGCATCTGGCAGAGAAGCAGAAAGACCTCTCCGATTATAAGGCGGAAACGCTGAAAGTCATTCGCGGTCAGAGCAATCTCAGCGTGGAGCTTCTGAACGCACTGGTGAAAGAAACAGAAACGATAATTGCCCTGGCGCAGACCCGCATAGACGCGGCACAGGCAGAATACGAGTCGCTGCTGGCTTCGGCGGAGAATCTGCGGCAGGAATACGACCGACTGCTCACATGGGCAGATCTGTTCGACACCTGCTCCTTTGAGGCAAAGAAAATGATCGTTGCGCAATTCGTCAAAGCCGTTCGCGTCAGCCGCGACTACAATATTGAGATTGACTTCAACGTGTCTTTTGAGGAATTTCAGAACTTTTCCGTCAAAAATGGGGAGCCGGTCATTTTGCAACCGCTGCGTTCGCATACCGCATAAAAAAGTTCGGGATAATCCGAATTTTATCGGATTATCCCGTATTTGGTGGACCTGAAGAGACTCGAACTCTCGACCTCTCGGATGCGAACCGAACGCTCTCCCAAGCGGGCCGGTTTTAGCTCACTTCAAACAGATAAAATGTTTGAAAGATGCTAAAACCGGCCCGCTTTCTTTGTTTTTGATGGGGATTCGTGCCACAGTAAAATTCACTGTATTTTTTAGCTCTGTATGCGAACGCAGCGGCAGCCATGCGGTACATATCCACTAAAATAGCGGCTGAATGCGAACCGAGCGCGTATCGCTGCGTTCGCATACACACATTAGAAATCCTGTTTTGTATATAGGACTCCTAGCTCTGTGGACAATGCTGGAATAACCACATAGTTATCAGAATCGTGAAAATCTAGTTCTTCTTCACTCCAATATATCATTGTTACCCGTTGTGTTTCATCGCAAGCACGGAACGAAACTTTTCTAGTATCTCCAGATTTATATGTTTCGATTTTATAGTTGATGTCCGCAGCATCCAATTTATATTTTCCGAGTAGCATCACCCTCTCGCCTAAGTCAATTTCTTTTCCAAATAACTTACAATAAAAATGCTGTTTGCTAATAAGCCAAAATTGATTTAGCTTGGTCGATTCTTTGTAATAGTTCTTCAAATCATCCAAGCCGCAAAAGCAACTACATTCAGATATAGACTTGTCAATCACTGCACGTTTATTGTCCAAGAGGGTACACAAAAACTCAATTTGATCAGCGTCTTTTTGAAACATATCTGTTGGTAATTCAAATATGATGCCAAATTCTTTCTCTATACGAATGAGTTTCTCCAATAACATTATAGATGTAATGTTTGCGTCCTGAGCATTATGAGTCTTACAATTGGACGCTTTACCGGAAAAAATAACATTTTTATTTCCATCTAAGATGCTGAAGCAAATGCCATTTTTGTTCATATGGAGTAAAGACTGCGAGATATAGTAAAAATACTTTTCCCTAGCCAGTGTAGCTTCAGCATTTCCATGCATCTTAGGTGCTAGTGTAATTGATAAATTTGCATTTTTTGTAATGACATCTCCTTCGCACCTAATATCTAGTTTTCGCAGCACTTCTTTATAATTGTCTATATAGATTTTCGTTCCCTCTGATGATACGGTCATTCTGTCCAATGGAAAAGTATAGCTTGGCAAATCACCATATGTTATCAATTCGCCTTTGCGTATATCCGCAATTTCCTTTGGCATGGAAATTAAAGGTTCTTTCTCCATCGGCAAATCTGCCGGGTATTCATTCCAGCCATTTACATATGCAAATGGCTTAAACGCAAAATCGCGGCAGTTGTCAGCAATACAAATTAGTGAAAATGTATTGATGTGAGTATCTGAATAATACGTTGCACCTGCTGTTAGGAGTTCACCACCGCCTTTTTGCTGAATCCTTACTGGCTTCCCGCCGGTTTCTGTGTGCCCACACAAGATCAAATCAACGTTTTTTCTCAATAAATTAAGTGTTGCTACACGCCCATTATACTCGCTGATTTCATTTGGATGTAGAAATCGTTCAGCATGATGAAAAAGCGCAATAGTGTATTTGATATTTTCATCAGGAATAATTCCATAGTGAATTAAATCTTTGACCTGCCGTTGCCCAATCCACATTCTATCATCAGGATATTGCGACACTGCCGAAAGCAATGCCGTATTAAATGCGGTCACGCGGATTACGCTTCTAGATGGAAATTTGACATCTTTATATCCTATACTGTAGCTATATTCCCAGCGACCATTGTATGGATACTTATACGGCTCCACTCCAAGTTGCTCACAAAATCTATCATACTCAAAAACAGGTGCTTCCATTTTGTGAATATTCTTATAATCGTAAATAGAGTCGATCTCCTCAATGTCACTTTCATCGAGTAAAGCGGCCGAACAATAATCGCGATTAACATCGTGATTGCCAACACAAAAAGTAATATCTTTACCTGTTAGATTTGTCGCTTGAAGGAGTTTCCTGAACCACAATAACGCTTCATCGTATTCGTCCTTTTTTCCGTGCCATGCAATATCTCCGGTCACGATAATATGTTCGGGGGCAAGTTCTTTTAGATTTGATACACATTTGATAAGTTCATCAAGAATTTCTGATTTCAGATCAAAGCAATCCTTAATGCTATAACGAGCGTAGTTTCGTCCAAAGTGAATATCTGATAGATGCAAAATATTCATATTACCTACCCCATCTTCTAACTTATGAAACCACTATATACTAAAAATAGCAGTTTATCAACACAATGCCGGATAATTATATGTCCGCAATTGCTCGAATAATTTGGAGGTGAACTACAAAATGACACATACAATCGCCATTGCCAACCAGAAAGGCGGCGTGGGGAAAACAACGACATGCGCAAATCTTGGTATCGGTCTGGCACAGGCTGGGAAACGGGTCTTGTTGGTAGACGCGGACCCGCAGGGGTCGCTGACACTGAGCCTTGGATTTCCTACGCCGGACAAACTGCCGGTCACGCTTGCAACCGTCATGGGCAAGACGCTCATGGATGAACCAGTGCCCTCGAAAGAGGGCATTTTACATCATACGGAGGACGTGGACCTCATGCCTGCAAATATCGAGCTGTCCGGTCTGGAGGTTTCGCTGGTGAACGCCATGTCGCGGGAAAAGATTCTCAAACAATATCTGGACACCGTAAAACGCGAGTATGATTACATTCTCATCGACTGTATGCCGTCGCTGGGGATGCTCACGATCAATGCGCTTGCGGCAGCGGATAGCGTTCTCATTCCCGTGCAGGCGCAGTATCTTCCCGCCAAGGGTCTGGAGCAGCTTTTGCAGACCGTCGCCAAGGTGCGGCGGCAGATCAACCCCAAGCTGCGCATCGACGGGATTCTGCTGACAATGGTGGACAACCGCACAAACTACGCCCGCGAGGTCAGCGCGCTGCTGCGCGACACCTACGGCAGCAAGCTGAAAGTGTTCGCGTCGGATATTCCGCAGTCCGTCCGGGCAGCGGAGATCAGCGCCGAGGGCAAGAGCATCTACGCACACGACCCCAACGGCAAGGTCGCGGCAGCGTACCGGGAACTGACCAAGGAGGTGATGAAAGTTGAAAAGCTCCGCCAAAAGCATAAATCTGACCTCGTTCGATGATCTGTTCTCCACGGAGGAAAGCCGCGCGGAAGAATCCTGCGAAAAAGTTGTGCGGATTCCGCTTGCCGAGCTGCATCCCTTTCCGAACCATCCGTTTCATGTGCGCGACGATGAAGCCATGCAGAACACTGTGGACAGCATCAGGGAATATGGCGTTCTGACACCCGGCATCGTCCGTCCGCGCAAGGATGGCGGCTATGAGATCGTCGCCGGACACCGGCGCAAGCACGGCAGCGAGCTTGCAGGACTCTCAGATATGCCGTGCATCGTCCGGGAAATGGATGACGATACGGCGACGATCCTCATGGTAGACAGCAACATTCAGAGAGAAGATATTCTCCCCAGTGAACGTGCGCAGGCGTACAAAATGAAGATGGAGGCACTCAAACGACAAGGCGCACGATCTGATCTAACTTCGCCGCAAGTTGCGTCGAAGTTCCGTGCAGACGACGAAGTGGCAAAAGCAGCCGGTGTAAGCGGCGATACGGTGCGCCGCTTTGTGCGCCTGACCGAGCTGCAACCGGAATTGCAGCAAATGGTGGATGACAAGAAAATCGCCATGACGCCTGCCGTCGAACTGTCCTACCTCAAACCGGAGGAACAGCAAATGCTCCTGACCGCCATCGACAGCGAGCAGGCCACGCCGTCGCTGTCACAGGCGCAGCGGATGAAAAAGCTCTCACAGGCAGGCGAGCTCAACGACGATACGATGCTGGATATTATGATGGAGCAGAAGAAACCGGAGAAATGTGAACTCACATTCTCCGGTGATGTTTTGCGCAAATACTTCCCGCGCTCCTATACGCCCCAACGGATGCAGGAAACCATTATTAAGCTGCTGGAGGCGTGGGTAAAAAAACGGCAGCGCGATCAGGAACGATAAGGATGCTGGACTTACGATGTCCGGCTATTTTTATACCCATTTTTCAGTACGGAGGTCTTTTATGAACAAGAAAGAACAGCTTAAACGGCTTATTTGCGCTCTTTACCGTCAGGATGAGCCGGAGGATTACACAGATGAGTGTATGGAAGATATGCTTGACAATATTGATTTTGAAGTGCTGCTGCAAGCGGTCGCGCACAGCGCAAAGACCGTGTACGCCTATGAAGCCTGCGGCGTGCAGGATTGCAGCTTCAACTATCGCAGCGCGCCGTTGTTCCCGCAAAAAGTGGTGCGGCTCTATGAGGACATTGTGAAATTTGTCACCGAGGCGGTGATCTGCGCGCGGACAATGGAGGTCTGGCTGCTGGAGGATCTGACGCTTGCCATTGTTTCCAACTACTCCGTGCTGTCCGGCGGTGAGTTTACAACGGAGTATCGAACCGTAAAGGCATGGGAGTTTCAAAAAGGACTTCTCTGCATCGAGCCAGATACGCTCACGGAGAAGCTCATAGAGCTGTGCGCGCCGTTTTATTCGCACTACGACCAGACCTATTATGAGCTGTGACCGCTTTTTTCTAAGACACCAAAGATACCGAAAAAGGAGCTGATACTGTGGCTGTTTTCCGCGTGGAGCGCACACGGGATTATACCGTGATGAGCAACCACCATCTGAAAAACAAGGATTTGTCCTTAAAGGCAAAAGGTCTGCTGTCGCAGATGCTCTCGCTGCCGGAGAACTGGGATTATACGCTTGCCGGACTTTCTGCCATCAACCGCGAGAGCAAGGACGCGATCCGCTCTGCTGTCAACGAGCTAGAAAAAGCAGGATATATCCGCCGCCGTCAGACGGTAGACCGCCGGGGCAAGTTCAGCGGCAACGAGTACATCATCTATGAGCAGCCGTCATCGGCTTCTCCGTCGTCGGGTTTTCCGACAACGGGAAATCCGTCAACGGAAAAACCGTCGTCGGAAAATCCAACGCAATTAAAGATAGATCAAGTAAATATCCAAGAAGAAAATACGCAAGGATCAAATACTCATTCCATTCTTTCCGGCACGCCGGATGTGAAGCGAAGCGAAATGAACCGAAGTGAGATTGAGCAGTACAGAGCCTTAATTGAAGAAAATATCGACTATGATATTCTCTTGGAGGAAATGCCATACGAACAGGAACGCTTGGAAGAAATCATCGGTCTGATGACCGATACCGTCTGTTCCTCCCGCAGCCATATCCGCGTCGCTGGCAGCGATTTCCCGGCAGAGGTCGTGAAGTCCCGGCTTCTGAAGCTCAATGCGGAGCATATCCGCTTTGTCTTTGACTGCCTCAAAAAGAACACCACCGAGATCCGCAATATCCGGCAATACCTGCTGACCGCGCTTTACAATGCGCCGGTCAGTATCAACAGCCACTATGCCGCACAAGTAAATCACGATCTGTACGGATAAGCCTGCAAAGCTCAGTTTCTTTGCAGGCTTTTTCTATATCCGAAGAAAGGAGAACGTATGACGCTGCGCCATCTTCTGCGCCGTCTGGTCGTTCCGCCGTAGCGGACGCCGGACCCACAAAGACAACAATTACGCCGCAGACGCGGCAGAACGGAGAATTTTATGAACAAAGCAACCAAATCTCAGAAAACAGATAACAAGACTGCCAAGATTGCAGGCATCCTCGTCCTGCTGGCGGTCGTGATCCTCGTCATTCTGCTGCTCCTGCGCGGCTGCGGCAGCAAGGGCGCGGAGCTTCCCGCACAGCCGGAAACCGGCACGGGCATTTCCTACGATTCCGCCGCCGTGGTCGGCGGCTGGGATGAGGCCGACATGGATAAGATCGTCGAGGGTCTGAATGAACAGGTAGAGGCTGGGATGATTAACATTTCCATGAACACCTCTCCTGTGTTCTCGGATGGCACTTCCGAGGGCAATCTGATGATCGTCAACGAGGGCGTCAACCGCTATCCGCAGGTCGTGGAAATTACGCGCAACGACACCGGAGAAACGATCTACAAATCCGGGGCAATTCCTGTCGGCAGCAAAATTGAAAAAGCCAAGCTCAGTGCCGACCTCGACGCCGGTACTTACGAATGTACCGCGCTTTTCTATAACGTCGATCCCGACACCGGCGACTACCTTGGCTGCGCCGGTGCGATCATCACCATTACCGTTCTGGACTAAATTTCAAAGGAGTTTTCAACATGAAAAAATTTCTCGCACTCGTTCTTTCTCTCTGCATGGTATTTTCCCTCGCGGCGGTCGCATCCGCTGCGGAAATTGACGCGGACGGCGGCTCCGGCAGCACGCCGGTCTATCTGAGTTCGACGGCGGACGGCAGCATCGGCGGCGATCCCGCTGCCACCAAGATGTCCGTGACCGTCCCCACCGTGCTGCCCATCGCTGTCGGCACTGACGGCACTGTTTCTACCGCGACCGATGCAAAGATCGTCAACAATTCTTTCGGTGCTGTCAAAGTCAACAGCGTTTCTATCGAAGCCGCGCAGGGCGGGAATCTGACCGCGTTCGG
>ERZ779895.2305-NODE-2305-length-17575-cov-3.369406_pt1 | contig 17575 bp, 10 predicted proteins | sample MGYA00511093_ERZ779895 | MGnify/ENA primary metagenome ERZ779895 (study PRJEB29588, sample SAMEA2142970) | human gut metagenome | biome: human gut; feature: human-associated habitat; material: faeces | place: Denmark | collected 2008/2010 ... | reverse complement strand
CGGTCAAAGGGCAATGCAGGGTGATTACATCGCTTTCGGCTAGTAAGGTCTCCAATGTTACGGGAGTGACATAGTCGGGCAGTTGGTCTTTCTTTTTCGATGTTTGGGCTAAAACATTCATTCCGAAAGCATGAGCGATTCTTGCGACTGTGCTGCCTATATTACCGAACCCGATGATACCGATATTTTTTCCTGCAATTTCGAATATGGGACTTTTCTGAAAAGTGAAATCTTTACAGTCCGCCCATTCTCCCGATTTCACACATTGTGAATGGACGGCAACGTCGCTGGCTATGTTGAGTAGATGAGCAAATACCATTTGAGCGACCGACTCGCTGCTGTAAGCCGGTATATTGGTGACTGCGATACCTCGATTCTTTGCCGCTTCTACATCGACGATATTATACCCGGTGGCTAATACACCGATGTAGCGTAAATGAGGTAGTTGCTCCAATGTGGTTGCGCTCAATGGAGTCTTGTTTGTGAGAACGATGTCGGCCAAAGCAGCCCGCGATACGATTTCGTCAACAGAGGTACGGTCATAAACGGTGAATTCACCCATTCTTTCGATACCCTCCCACGACAAATCTCCGGGATTCAAACCGTATCCGTCGAGCACGACAATGCGATGAGACTTGCGTTTCTCTTCGATGACGTTTTCTGTTGCGTTTTTCAACTCTTCCCACGATAACTCGTCAGCTTTTACTTTGTATCCGTCGGTCACTTTCCACTCTCTCATAATCTCTTTTATTTAATGTCAATGGCATTTTTTACTTTTTCATCGGTCAATGCTATTTTCAGGACATCGGTAATGTTTTTTACATAGTGGAATGTGAGTCCTTTCAAATAGGACTCTTTGATTTCCTCTATATCTTTTCGGTTTTCTTCGGAGAGTATGATCTCTCGTATTCCTGCACGTTTGGCCGCGAGGATTTTTTCTTTGATACCGCCTACGGGAAGGACTTTTCCCCGTAACGTGATTTCACCCGTCATAGCTAAATGGTCTTTCACTTTTCGTTGGGTAAAAGTCGAGGCCAGCGAAGTTACCATCGTAATACCGGCCGAGGGACCGTCTTTGGGTATAGCACCCTCCGGCACATGGATATGTACGGCCCATTTATCGAAGATGTCTTCATCGATACCCAATAGCGAAGCATGCGATTTGATATATTGCAAGGCAATTACCGCCGACTCTTTCATTACATCGCCCAAGTTCCCGGTCAAGGTGAGCTTTTCTCCTTTCGACTTGCTCAGGCTCGACTCGACAAACAGAATCTCGCCTCCGACGGCTGTCCATGCCAGTCCCGTTACGACACCGGCATAGTCGTTGTTTTCATATTTGTCCCGGTTGTATTCCTGAGCGCCCAAATATTCGTGCAGATCGTCGATAGAAAGGGTGGGGTTATATTCTTTACCGGAGGCTTTCAGGCGAGCGACTTTTCGCATGATGCGGGCTATTTTTTTATCGAGTTCCCGAACGCCCGATTCGCGGGTATATTGGTCGACTATTGCAGCCATTACTTTTTTGGGAATAACGACATCACCTTCCTTTAATCCGTGATTTTCGAGTTGTTTCGGTACTAGATGTCGACGTCCTATCTCTACTTTCTCTTCGATAATATATCCACTGATGTCAATTAGTTCCATGCGGTCGAGCAGAGGTTGAGATATGGTATTTAAATTGTTGGCAGTAGCGATGAACAAAATTTTCGACAAATCGTAATCGATGTCGATATAGTTGTCGTGAAACGCATTATTCTGTTCTGGATCCAATACTTCGAGTAAGGCCGAAGCCGGATCGCCTTTGAAATCGTTTCCTATTTTGTCTATCTCGTCCAATACGAAAACGGGGTTCGAGCTTTTTGCTTTGATGAGCCCTTGTATGATACGTCCCGGCATTGCTCCTATGTAGGTACGGCGATGTCCTCTTATTTCGGCTTCGTCGTGTAGGCCGCCTAATGAGATACGGATATATTTTCTGTTCAACGCTTCTGCGACAGATTTTCCCAACGAAGTTTTTCCTACGCCCGGAGGACCATACAGACAGATGATAGGTGATTTCATGTCACCTCTTAATTTCAGCACAGCCAAATGTTCGATGATACGTTCTTTGACTTTATCCAATCCGTAGTGATCTTTGTCTAATTGTTTTTGGACATGATTGAGGTTGAAATTATCTTGGGTATATTCGTTCCACGGAAGCTCTAACAACGTGTCCAAATAGGTATATTGTACAGAGAAGTCGGGCGATTGAGGGTGTAGTCTTTCGAGTTTTCTCATTTCTTTTTCGAAAATCTCGGCAGTTTTACTGTCCCATTTCTTTTTTTCGGCTCGTTCACGCAATTCCTGAATATCTTGATCTTGCATGTTCCCACCCAATTCTTCCTGTATGGTGCGTATCTGTTGTTGCAGGAAGTGCTCTCTTTGTTGCTGATTCAAGTCTTCGCGCGTTTTGGACTGTATGTCGGCCTTGATTTGTAAGAGTTGAGCCTCTTGTGTCAGCATTTCATAGAGTTTGAACAAACGTTCTTTGATATTGCTGATGGTGAGCAATTCTTGCTTTTGGGTTGCAGATAACGGAATATTCGCACCTAAGAAATTGACCAAATAATGCGCACTATCTATATTCCGAATGGCAAATACCAATTCTTTGGCTTGTTCTCCGATATTTTTCAACAGTTCGAAAGTCAAGTCTTTCAAGGCGGAAACCAAAGCCTCGAATTCCTTGTCGTTGGCATCGGGTAAAATTTCATTTTCCAGCGATACATTGGCTCTCATATAAGGGAGCGTTTCGGTAATTTCGTCGATTCTAAACCGTTTCATTTTCCCTTGCAATATGACAGTCGTACTCTCGTCGGGCATTTCCAGAATCTTGATGATTTCACCGATAACTCCTACTTCGTATAAATCGTCTTTTCCCGGATCCTCTACGGCGGCATCTCGCTGACAAACCACACCGATAGGGGTGTGACTGTTTTGGGCATCTTTGATCAACTGTAAGGATTTGGTTCTTCCTACGTTGACAGGGATAGCCACTCCCGGGAATAATACCATATTGCGTAATGCAAGAATGGGCAATCCTTTTGTATTTAAAGTCTTATATTCCGAATCGTTTTGTCCTGATATTTCTGTAAACAGAGGCATAATCGATGGTGTATTTTCGTCGTTTTCGCAGATCATATAATTGTTCTTAGGTGTATGATTAAATATTGACATTTTGACAGGTTTAGGTTTGTCGTTTTTTCATTAAACCTATTTTTACCTATCGTTTTACTTTATTGTACAAGTCGCGTGCCAAAGTTAAGCAAATAGCATGGCATTGTCGAAATTATTATGTTTTTTTGTTTATTTTGCAGGGCAAATGAGTGATGGTATGGCAAATTCTTTTTTTAAGTTTAAACAGTTTACGATACATCAGGAGCGCTCGGCAATGAGAGTCAGTACCGATGGCGTATTATTGGGTGCTTGGAGCAGGGTGGAAAAATCGAATCGCATTTTGGATATTGGTACAGGAACAGGATTGATAGCGATTATGGCGGCTCAACGTTCTTTGGCTCGAATCGATGCAGTAGAATTGGACTTCGGTGCGGCCAGTGAAGCGGCGTTCAATGTCTCTCTTTCTCCGTGGAAGGATAGGATAACGGTATATTGTATGGATTTTTGTAGGTTTTACGATAAAACTACAAAGCCGGTGTATCATCATATTTTATCTAATCCTCCTTATTTCATAGATTCTTTGCTCCCTCCCGATGGCAAGAGAGAACAGGCTCGACATACGGGAACTCTTGATTATGAAGTTTTGTTCGAGGGTGCGTTCTATTTATTGTTGCCCGATGGGAAGTTATCTTTGGTATCTCCGGCCGATTTACAAGAACATCTTATTTTTATTGCTTCGTTGTATGGATTCTATCCGGTGCGGTTTACTTATGTTTCGGGTATTTCGGGTAAAGCTCCTAAACGATTGTTGTCGGAGTGGAGTAGAGCTCGTAGGCCATTGGAAGAAAATGCTTTTTCCATAGAGAAAAGAGGGGAGGGATACACTCTTGAATATATAATGCTTACTCGTGATTTTTATTTGAAGATGTAGTCACTGAAACAATTGCGGTGTCCCATGTGTTGTATAGCAAAGATTGTATCATTTAAAATAAATAATTATGGATATTGCAACAATGCATTTTTGGGGAAAGACCAAATATTGGTGGGCTTTGATTATTACGGGTATATTGATGATCCCTTGCGGATTGTGGTTATGGTTTCAACCGGCATTGGGATACGAGGTGTTATCTCTGTTGTTAGGGTGGCTTTTGATTCTTTTTGGAATTGTTCAGCTCATTGTATCGGGCAATGTTAAACAAAAAGTTCGAGGATGGGGTTGGTGGCTTGCCGGTGGAATTATCGATATACTTATCGGGTTTATATTAGTCGGGAATTTATCTTTCAGCGAGGCTGTGCTTCCTTTCTTTTTTGCCTTTATTTTTATGTATAAAGGGATTGCGAATTTGTTTTCTGCATTGAATATGGTTTCTACCCATAGATATTGGTGGTTGTATTTGGTTAACGGGTTGTTATTGTTGATACTTGGATTGTTATTCTTCGCTTCCCCTTTTACGGCTGCGTTTTCTATTATTTTTTTGTGTGCGGCTGCCTTTATTTATTGGGGTTTTTCTCTTATTTTCTTCGGTTATTCTTTGAGACCCGTGGAACAATAGGGGAAAAGGAATTATTCGGTAGGTTTCAAAGCGCTCTCCATAAGGGGGCGCTTTTTGTTTAAGGGAGTTAAAACCTTTTGTGAAGGCTCTTTATAAAGTGGAAAAGAGTATATTTGTAAAAATTATAGGAGTGGGATGCAGCATTTAGTCTGTTTTTAGACTCTTTTTAATAAAGGTCATTAAACTATTCTTGCAAAAGAGAGTCTAATAGATATAATTTCAATAGAGTAATTTAAGATTAAGGAGAGATGATTATGAAAACAAAAAAATTTGCCCTGTTGATTATATTGTCGATGTTGGTGACGGGTTTTGCCGGGGCAGGCTCGTATATAGTCGAAGATGATATTTATTATAATCCGAACGATAAAAATCCTGTTGTAGAAAAGAAAGAAAAAGAGGCCCGGAAAGAACTTCAAGAGAAAGCTGCGGTTAAAAAAAAATTGATGGCAACGTCGGATAATCACTTTCGAGATGTCGATGAATATAATCGTCGTGGAGAATATTCCGATATGACGCTTGAAGATATTGCGGCCAATCAGAAAGAAGACTATGTAGAATACAATGTAGTTGATGAAAATGGTGACGACGGATATTATTTGAATGGTTTTACCGGCTCCGATTCGGATTATGAATACGCATTGCGCATTCGCCGTTTCCACAATCCAAAGTTTGTCGTTTCGGTAAGCGACCCATTCTATTCCGATATTTATTTTTTGGATAATAACGATTGGAATGTTTATATCTCGGATAATTATGCGTGGGTAACCCCGACATGGACAAATCCGTGGTATTGGAATTATACATGGGCGCCATATTCCTATACCAGCTGGTCTTGGCGTTGGAGTTTGGGGCCGTGGGGATTCTCGTTCGGATATGATCCTTTTTACAGTTGGGGCGGTTATTGGGGCTGGAATTCATGGTATCGTCCTCCTTTCTACCACCATCACCATCATCATTATTATTATGATCGTCCTTACTATGGTTGGAACAGACCGTATCGTCCTCAGTACACTCCCAACGGCCGCACTCCTAACCGCTATGGCGGTAGTGCGATATCTTCCGGGAACTCTGCTGCATCGAGCAGGCGGCGTGCGACTGTCGGCACAGGGACTTCGGGAAATACGACCGGTCGTCGTACGGTTGGAAATGTAACTTCTACATCGGGCGGACGTGGTTCACAATCGGTAAACGGAGTACGTACAAATCGAGGCACTGTAATAAACAATAGTTCCAATTCGAATGGCAACCGGGGGTATAGTTTCGGGGAGGCAAATTCTTCCAGAAGGGGGAATTCCTCATTTTCAGGAACGGTTTCTAACCCGTCGAGTAGTCAAAGTAGAAGACAGACGACCATCAATAATAATACAAACTCTTCGAGAAGAAATTATAATAGTATAGGAAATGGTGGACGAGGTAGTTCCTCGTATAATCGCAGTACACCTTCTTCCAATCGAAATTCGGGTTATTCGAATAGTTCTTCGTCGAGTCGTCGTTCCTCCGGTAGTTATTCTGCTCCGTCTCACTCTTCTTCGTCGAGAGGAAGTGGAACGTCTTCCCGGGGAAGTAGCAGTAGCGGACGTGGTGGACGCAGATAAATAGGGTTGAATTTTCAAAATGAGACATATGAAGAATGTGAGATATGGTTTGGCATTGGCTGCTCTATGTAGCAGCTCAATGCTTTTCAGTCAGGGAGTTGTTGATGCTTTGAAATATTCTCAACAAGACATACGGGGAACGGCTCGTTATATGGGTATGGCGGGCGCTTTTGGCGCATTAGGAGGGGATATTACGACATTGAGCCAGAATCCGGCAGGTGTAGGAGTTTATCGCAATTCCGATATAGCTGCAACGATAGACCTTTCCAATCAAGTAAGTTCGGTGAATACGGCTGGAAATAGAATGTCCGATAGCAAGTTTAATGTTTCATGTAATAATTTTGGCTTTGTATGGACTGTCCGCTTTAATCAGGAAGCCTTGAAAAATTTGAATTTCGGTTTTGCCTATAATAAGCAAAAATCGTTTGACCGCTCCTATAAAGCCGGCTATTCGGGGATAACCGGAGCCAGTTCGCTTTCGGGGTATATTGCCCATTTATCCGAAGGTTATTATGTTGCAGATTTACGTGGTAGTAATAATTATAACCCATACGACAATCTTAGTAATCCGTGGTTGAATGTCTTGGGAGCTGAGTCCTATTTGATAAATCCAAAAAGTCCGACAGGAGATTCATGGAATAGTATAGTAGGAAACGGTACGAATACAGCGGGAGATCTCTATGTTCGGGAGAAAGGTTCGATCGATGAATACAACTTTAATGTCGGAGGAAATATCTATAACGTATTTTATTGGGGGTTAGGAATTGCCGTTACCGACTTTTCTTATGATATTCAAAGCGGGTATGGTGAAAACTTTACGGGAGGATATATCTCACCGGGTAGCCCGAATGTGGACGGCTGGTACTTGATGAGAAATGCATTACATACGAACGGATCGGGGATAAAAGTCAATTTGGGTGTCATTATGAGAGCCACCGATAATTTCCGTTTGGGCTTTGCTTTCCATACTCCTAATTATTATAAAATGACCGATTCGTATGTGGCATCGGTGAAATATGATTTTAATGAATCGGGGACACCTCATGAAGGGTTGAAAGAAACACCGAGTGGAAGTTATGATTATGAATTTCAATCTCCGTGGCGTATGATAGCCAGTGCTGCTTATGTTTTTGGACAAAGTGGAATTTTAAGTTTTGATTATGAGTATACATCGAGTAACAATATGTCGTTCGACGATCCCTATTCGGTCGATGCTTTTTATAAAACTAATCAGGAAATTACGGAGATGGTTTCTCCTATGCATACATTTAAAATCGGAGGCGAATTTCGTATTACACCCCAAATCAGTGCCCGTTTAGGATATGCTTATCAGACTTCCCCTGTGAAATCGGAATACAGGTCGGGACGCGAAATTCCTACGGCCGGAACGCTTACGATGTTTACCTTAGATAGAGAGACCAATTATTTTACGGTAGGGTTGGGATACCGCTTTTCGAATGTTTATGTAGATATGGCTTATATGCATCGCTACCGTCGTAGCGAACTTTTCCCGTTCTCTCCGTTGCCGGCTGCTGTGGATAATCCTTATAATCCAGATCAGACAGAGCCGTCGTTGGCCATTTCGCCTCAGATATCTTCGTTGACGGACCATAATAATTCTTTTGTTTTGACTTTGGGTGTAAAGTTCTAAGACAGAACGGAAATATATTTTGAAAGAGCGACTTAAAATCTAAGTTGCTCTTTTGTTTTTTATGAAAAGAAATGTATATCTTTGAAAAGATATGGAAAAATTCCATGACAAGATGGAAGAAAATTTTGTGATAGATACAGGGAATAAAGAATTTCAAGACGCTTTGAGCTTGATTCAATATACATCTCAGTCAGTTTTTTTGACAGGGAAAGCGGGTACGGGCAAATCTACTTTTTTGAAATATGTGTGCGAGCATACCAAAAAGAAATATGTAGTTCTGGCCCCGACAGGAGTGTCGGCGATTAATGTGGGTGGTAGTACGATTCATTCTTTTTTTAAGATGCCGTTTCGGCCCATGTTGCCCGACGATCCCGATTTGAGTTTGGCGGGAGGAAGAATATATGAATTATTAAAATACAATAAGAAGCAGCGACAGTTGCTGCGTGAAGTGGAATTGATTATTATCGATGAAATATCGATGGTACGGGCCGATATGATTGATTTTATCGATCGTGTGTTACGGGTTTATTCGGGTAATATGAGGTTTCCTTTCGGTGGCAAGCAGTTATTGTTAGTAGGCGATGTATATCAATTGGAGCCGGTTGTGACTTCCGATATGCGAGATATTCTTAGTCGGTTTTATTCTAATTTCTATTTTTTTTCGGCACGGGTTTTTAGAGAAATGTCGTTGGTCCCTATCGAGTTGCAAAAAGTGTACCGACAGCAAGATGAGCGTTTCGTAGAAGTATTGGATAAAATAAGAAACAATACTGCGACGAGAGAAGAACTCGATTTGTTGAATAGCCGTTATCTCCCGCAATATGAACCTGAGAAAGATAATTTCTCGATTACATTGGCGACTCGTAGGGATCAGGTGGACTATATCAATGAAAACCGACTATCTGGATTGCCGGGGAAAGAATATACATTTACGGGGACGATAAAAGGTGATTTCCCTGAGGGGAGTTTGCCTACTTCGTTGGAACTGGTCGTAAAGACCGGAGCCCAAGTGATTTTTATAAAGAATGACCCGGAACGCAGGTGGGTGAACGGGACGATAGGAATGATTTCGGACATAACGCCCGATGAGAAAATCGAGGTGGTGCTTGAATCGGGTGAGATGTATGAGTTGGAGCGTTGTGTTTGGGAGAATATCAAATATACCTACAATGAAAAAGAAAAGACTATCGAGGAAAGTGTATTGGGCACTTTCTTACAATTTCCCATTCGTTTGGCTTGGGCTATTACCGTGCATAAGAGTCAGGGATTGACGTTTAATCGCGTGATTGTCGATTTTACGGGAGGGGCTTTTGCCGGGGGACAGACGTATGTGGCTTTGAGTCGATGCCGATCTTTGGAAGGTATTGTGTTGAAACGGCAGATCACGCATCGGGATATATTCGTAAATCCCGATATCGTACGGTTCAGCAAAGGTTTCAACGATTCTGTTTTGATAGAACAGTCATTGAAGCTCGCACAAGCCGATCGTCTGTATGTCGAGGCTGTGAATGCTTTCGACGAAGGCGATTTTGACAAGATGTTACAAAGTTTTTTCAAGGCTATCCATACGAGATATGATATTGAGAAACCCGTAATTCAGAGGTATATTCGTAAAAAATTGAACGTTATCAATCAGTTGCGTGTTAAAAATCGGGAGCTTCAACAGGCGTTGTCCGATAAGAATACCGTATTGCGTAAATATGCACATGAATATTACCTATTAGGGAACGAGTGTATAACTAAGGCAAAGGATGTGCGGGCGGCTTTGGCTAATTTTGACAAAGCGTTGTCTCTCGATCCTACGTTGATCGATGCATGGGTAAGGAAAGGAATTACGCTCGAAGATCAAGGCGATGAACATGGAGCTATGGCGTGTTACAATGAAGCTGTAAGGTTGAGCCCGTTGAGTTTTAAAGCTCTATATAATCGGGGTAAATTACGCTATAAACAAGGCGATTATGAAACGGCATTATCCGATTTTGCAAAAGCCGTTAAACAAAAACCGTTACATGCTACGGCGCACGATCGACTCGGAGATACTTTTATCAAGCTGGAAATGCCCGATATGGCCGCTCGTCATTGGGCTATTGCAGAAGAGTTGAGGGAGAAAAAACAACAGAACAACAAATAAATAATAACTATGATGAACAAAGGTCTGAAAAAAGGATTGAAGATTACCGGAGTAACCGTGGCGGTTATCTTGGTATTCATGCTTGTCTTGCCATTTGTGTTTAAAGACAAAGTGATAACTATTGTGAAAAAAGAGGCCAATGAGATGTTGAATGCCAAGCTCGATTTTGAATCGCTCGATATCAGTCTCTTTTCGCATTTCCCGAGTGCGTCTATCGAATTGAATGGTTTGACACTTTCGGGTATAGATGATTTTGAAAACGACACGTTGGTTTCTGCTGAATCCATCGATGTGGCTGTAAATGTAATGAGCCTGTTTAGTGACAAAGGTTTCGATGTGAATTACGTCGTTTTGGACAAGCCGTCGATAAAAGCGGTGAAGTTGGCCGATGGACGGGTGAATTGGGATATTATGAAACCGGATACGGCCGATGTGGAAGAAGAAAAAACGGTCGAAGTAGAGGGCGAATCTTCTTTCCGTCTGAAATTGAAAAATTTTAAGATAGCCGATGCTACGATCGTTTATGTGGACGATTCCACGCATATGCAATTCTATACCGATAAACTGAATTTGAAGCTATCGGGCGATATGAGTGCCGATATGACCGATATAGACAGTAAATTGTCCTGTAAAGATATTTACTTCGCGATGGGGGGTATTTCTTATTTGAAACAGGCTGAGGCCGGAGCGAAGTTAACGGTATCGGCCGACTTGAAGAATAATAAATTTATTTTGAAAGAAAACACGTTGAGCTTGAATGCCATTGTCCTGAATCTCGATGGTTGGGTAGCGCTCCTCGACGATGGGGCTATGGATATGGACTTAAAGATAAACACTTCTGAGATAAACTTTAAAGAGATACTTTCTTTGATACCGGCTATATATCAGAATAATTTCGATAAATTGCGCACGACAGGCAATATGTCGCTTACGGCTTTTGCAAAAGGGCGAATGGCCGGTGAGAATATGCCCCAGTTCGGGCTAACGCTCGGTGTGAAAGATGCTACACTTAACTATGAAGGAATGCCGGCTTCGGTCGATGGAATCAATATAGGTGCTTCGGTGAGCAATCCGGGCGGAAGTCTGGATAAAACAATTATCGATTTATCGGAATTTCGTCTCTCTATGGCAGGCAATCCTTTCAAGGCCGCGCTGTATGCCTCTACACCTATATCGGATTTGAATTTCAAGGCTACTGCCGACGGTACGGTTCATTTGGGGAAAATCAAGGATATTTATCCTTTGGGCGATTCTATAACCCTGAGTGGTATCGTTACCGCCGATTTGCAATTTGCAGGCCGTATGTCCGATATTGAAAAAGAAAATTATCAGAATATAAGAGGAGAGGGAACACTGACTGTCGCCGACATGGATTTAACGATGAAAGGTTTGCCTGCCGTCGCAGTGAAAAAGGCGCAGGCTTCGGTTTCGGCCAAAGCCATGTCGTTGTCTCAGCTCGATGTTAAGGTCGGAAAGAGCGATATTCAAGCCCATGGTTCTTTATCCAATTATCTGGCGTACGTTTTGAAAAATGAGACTATAAAAGGCTCTTTGACGGTGACTTCGTCGCTGCTTGACCTGAACGAATTGATGAGTGACTCGGAAACTTCGGGGGAAGAGACCGTCGAAGCCGATACAACGACTCTTTCTGTGATAGAAGTTCCTAAGAATATCGATATGACTTTAAGTGCCGACTTCAAGAAAATCCTTTTCCAAAAGATGGAACTCGATAATGTGACGGGTAAACTTATCGTTGCTGACGGTGCTGTACGAATGACTCCGTTGAGCTTGAACGCATTCGGTGGAGCAATGGTGGCGAATGGTATTTATAGTACGGCCGAGAGCGTTGTTCGTCCTATGGTTAATTTTGACCTCGATATACAAAAAGCCTCTTTTGAAAAAACGTTCGAGCAATTGGACATGATTCAGAAGATTGTCCCCATTTTTGCTAAAACCGGTGGAACATATTCCGTTAAGGTCGACCTGAAATCTGCTCTGGATAGTCAGATGTCACCCGATTTAAGTTCTTTGACAGCCGATGGTGTCATTCAATCCAACGATATTCAATTACAAAATATCGAAGTATTCAGCCAGTTGGCAACGCTGTTGAAAAATGATAAATTGAAGAATATCGAAGCGAAAGATTTGAAAATCTCTTTTACCATTAAGGACGGTAAAGTAAAGACTTCGCCTTTTGATATGAAGCTGGGTAATATTACAATGAATCTTTCTGGTGTTACAGGCCTTGATCAGACGATTGATTATCGAGCTAAAATCAATATTCCGGGGGCCGGGGCTTTAAGTAATGTTTCGGCGACGATAGGAGGAACGTTCTCCAAGCCATCTATTAAGTTGAATACCGATGAGGTTGTTAAGAATGCTGTGACGAATGTGATTGCTTCGGAAGTTTTGGGAGTGGATGCCGAAGATATAGAAGCTCAGAAAGCCGCTATTCGTAAGCAGGCCGAAGAGGCAGGAAATAAATTGATCGCTACGGCGAAATCGGAGAGCGAGAAGCTCATTTCCAAAGCATCGAATCCTTTGGCGAAAGTCGCAGCTCAGGCAGCCGGTAAGAAATTGGTGGAAGAAGCAGAGAAACAAGCTCAGAAGTTAAAGAACGAGGCCGAGAAATTGATAGAGAAACAATATGGTGGGTCGGAATAAGAAAATTCCGATTGAAAGAAAAAGGGAGACGAGATTCGATTTCGTCTCCCCTTTTTGTGGAAAGAAGAGGAGAAGCCTTTTGTAAACTCGAAATATTGTTCCAAAGTGCGGGAACATTATCCGATAACTCCCATCAGATATGCTCTTACAAGTTTATTGATTATCTTGGTCGCCGATAAAAGAAAAGAAGGTGAAAATAGGTATAAATTTTTGTTGCGTATTGGCGATTCTTAGTGCTGATGCGCTATCATTGAACGCAAATGTGACTGTGCCCGATTCGGTAGCGGAGCCGGGTGTTGAACAAATGGATACTTTGGTGGTAGAGAGCAATGGAGAACCTGAAATCAATTCTTTGTTCCAGTTAGGTAGCAATGTCCCGACGCATTTAAATGTGGCTGCACCGGCAAAAAAACGTCCGTGGTTGGCTGGTGCAGAGGTAGTGGCGGAAGATCTTTTGTTTCATGTGCTTACCCGATATCTTATTAAAGAGGACTATGCTCAAATTTCATGGTCATCGATAAAAAACAATTTTAAGACCGGCTTGTTGTGGGATAACGACAAGTTCGAGACTAATCTTTTTTCACACCCATATCAAGGTAATCTTTATTACAGCAGTGCCCGTTCCAACGGATTGAATTTTTGGGAATCTGCACCTTATGCTCTCTTGGGAAGTTCTATTTGGGAATGGTTTATGGAGACACAACCGGCCTCGATCAACGATATAATGTCTACAACCTTTGGCGGAATGGCCTTAGGGGAAACGACCTATCGTCTGTCTTCGTTGGTCTTGAACGGACAGGCTAGGGGGTGGGAGAGGGCATCCCATGAGTTAGTCGCCGCGTTTTTAAATCCGGTACGGGCAGCCAATCGTTTGATGACAGGGGAAGCGTGGCGTATAGGTCCTCGGTATGTGGATAAAGAAGCGACTATCCCGTTTCATTTTCGATTTGAGGCTGGGTATCGTATGCTCGATAACATTAGGGAAGGCAAGAACAGAAGTATACATGTCGGGTGTATGGATTTCTCGTTGATTTATAACGACCCGTTCGAAATTGAAGGGAATGTTCCGTTCGAACATTTTACGGCTCCCATGTTGTTCAATATGTTCGCCCACCAACCCATTATCGGGGACGTAAATATTTGCGCTTCTATATGGGGCCGGGAACATGATTATAAAAATGGGAATGAATTGTTTGCCGGTATATTCCAGAATTATAGCTATTACAATAGCGGAAGAATGGATAATGAGTCGAACGAAGTGCCGTTTCGCATTTCCGAGACTGTATCCTATGGCCCCGGTGTTTTATATCGCATGAAATTGCATGAAAATAACACTTTGGCCTTGAACGGATTTGTGTCGGGAGTGGCTCTTGGCGGTGCTTTGTGCGATTATTATCAATTTCACGACCGTGATTACAATATGGGAAGCGGATATAGTATCCGCCTCAACGGCTTGTTTACTTTGCAGCGTCGGTTCGGCATTTATTTGGGATTTGAGAATTACCATATTTTCACGTGGAAGGGGTATGAGCATAAGGACTATGAAAATATGAATCCTCATTATCTCGATGCACAAGGCGCTGTCGGAGACGCTCGTTTGCAGATGATGAATCTACGTGGTTCGTTTGCTATTAGTCCAAAGGTGGGTATCTCTGCCGAAACAGCTTGGTGTCGGCGAAAATCACATTATAAATATTTCCCCGATGTCCTGTCCGACACATTTGAATTTCGGCTTATGTTTTCATATCATATTTGAGATATTTACTAAATTTATACATAGTAAAATATGAATATGAAAACACATATTTTTCTTGTTTTTATGCGTTATGCCGAGTTTTTATATCCCATATTGCAAAAACACATGGGGCAATGAATCGTCTGTTTATTAGATTTATTCCGATCGTCGCTGTGTATTGGGGAAAACGATAGGTGTATATTTTGTACTATTCTGTATAATATTATATATTTGTTGTGTAAAATATACCAATAGTATGGTGAAAGATATAATTTCACTCGTTCGGCCTCAACAGTGGCTTAAAAATGTATTTATTTTTCTTCCGATATTTTTTAGCCGGAAGTTAGGTGACGGGGCTTGTTTGAGCTCCGCATTGATTGCTTTTGTTATTTACTGTTTGGTCGCTGGGTCTATATATTGTTTGAATGATATTTGCGATAGAGAATCCGATCGCTTGCATCCGACTAAGTGCCGGCGACCTATCGCTTCGGGTGCAGTATCGGTGGGAGCCGGATATGGTATAATGGCTCTGTTGTTGGTCTTGGCAATCGCTTTGACATTTATTTATGATTCAACCGTACGGCACGTGTTGCTGATAAATGTCGGTATCTATTTTATTTTGAATATAGCCTATTGTTTTTGGTTGAAACATATTGCGTTGGTCGATGTTTTTGTGATATCGATAGGCTTTGTGTTAAGGGTTCTTGCGGGTGGAGTCGTTACGGGGATATGGATTTCGCCGTGGATTATCTTGATGACGTTTCTGTTGGCTCTGTTTTTGTCGTTTGCCAAAAGGCGGGACGACGTACTCATTTATGAGCGGACCGGAGATAAGATGAGGCTTAATATAGCCCGTTATAATTTGGAGTTTATCAATATGGCGATAACTCTTGTCGGGGTTATTGTGGTCGTTTGTTACATTATGTATACTGTATCACCGGAGGTGATCGAAAGAATGGGGACCTCCAATCTCTATCTGACTACGATATGGGTTTTGGCTGGAATCTTACGTTATTTGCAGTTGACAGTGGTAGATAAGAATAGTGGCAGTCCTACAAAGATATTGATACACGACCGGTTTATCCATGTTTGTATTGTGGGCTGGGTTCTGTCTTTCGGGGTTCTGATTTATTTTTGAGGAATATGAGAATTGCTGTTTTCGATTTTGATGGAACGGTTACTACCAAAGATACACTTTTGGAATTTATCAAATTTGTGAGAGGACCTGTTTCGTTCTATGCGGGTTTTCTTAGGTATGCTCCGCAACTTTTGGCGTATAAATTGGGGCTTTATCCGAATTGGAAGGTGAAACAACAAATATTTTCCCATTTTTTCAAAGGAATGAGGTTGGAGGATTTCAATCGGTTGTGCGAGGAATTTTTTCAAAAGGAAGGAAAGGCTCTTGTTCGGCAAAGTGCAAGGATTGCTATATGGGAACAATTGCAGAAATGCAATAGGGTTTTTATTGTAAGTGCAAGTATTTATAATTGGATCAAACCTTTTGCTTCCGATTTAGGTATCCGGGACATATTATCTACCGAGATCGAAGTGGACGGTGAAGGTTGTCTGACCGGTTTCTTTTCGAATAAAAATTGTTATGGACAGGAGAAGGTTGTGAGGCTGCTGGAACAGGTCCCCGATTTAGAAAATAATTACTTGATCGTATATGGCGACAGTAAAGGGGATTCGCAGCTATTGAAATATGCCAACGAATCCCATTACCGTGCCCTGTGATCGATTCTTTTTTGGGGGAATAGTGGCTCTTCTTATACCGTAATCAATTCGTATTGCATAACCCCTAATCCTATCTTTTGTGCATGTTCGAGTCCGGCTTGCCAATTGGTATCGGGGTGCATCAGATGGAATTTATCGGCGCCTTCGAGATGTTCGTGCGGGTGTTTCTCAGTCAGACAACTGCCATTGATTGCTGGTGCTGCGATGACCATATCGGCGCAAGCCTTGTCCAAAGCGACCGGGTCGAATGATGCGAGTATTCCCAAATCGGGGATAATGGCGGCATCGTTGTGATTCCAACAGTCGCATTCAGGTGAAACATTCATAATGAAACTGATATGGAAATGAGGCTTGTCCTTCAATATGGCTTGGGTATATTCGGCTATTTTATAGTTCAAACGTTCAGATGTATCGCATTCTCCCATTACGGCTGCATCGTGTTGGCATAAAGCGACACATTGCCCGCAACCGACACATTTGGTATAATCTATTTCGGCTTTATGGTTTTGGTTCAAGTGTATGGCATCGTGGGCGCAATGCTTGACACAGATGTTACAGCCTTTACAGTTCTCTGTTTCGATTTTGGGTTGAGAATTACAGTGCAATTCTAGTTTACCGCCTACGCTTGCTCCTCCCATTCCTAAGTTTTTTAAAGCACCGCCGAACCCGGCTTGCTCATGACCTTTGAAGTGAGTCATTGAGATAACTATATCGGCATCGGCTAATGCCGATCCAATTTTCGGAGCCTTGCAGTACTCCCCATTTAAAGGTATTTCACGGTACTCTGTCCCTTTCAAACCGTCGGCGATAATGACTTGGCATTGTGCTGAAATGGGGTTATATCCATTTTCCATGGCGCTTTGTAAATGGTCTACCGCATTGGCACGTCGGCCGGAGTAGAGCGTGTTGCAGTCGGTAAGAAAGGGTTTTGCTCCCCAAGAGCGGAGTAGGGTTGCCAGTCGAGCTGCATAGTTCGGACGGAGATATGCTAAATTCCCCGGTTCTCCGAAGTGTATTTTTATAGCTACGAATTGGTCTTTGAAATCGATACTTTCGATTCCGGCCCGTTTGATTAAACGCTCCATCTTGTCGAGTAGATTGCTCGAAGGAGTCGTGTGCAGATTGGTAAAGAATACTTTGGATTTATCCATAGGAATTTGTTTTAAGTTAGTGGTAGAAAATGTAAAATCTATCGTTAAAACGGTGATGTTCGATTTTCCCGGTAGACTGTTCGTTTCTTACATTTATTGCAAAAATAAGGAAAAATCATGCAGACAACAAGTCAATCCTATGTTTTATCTGACGATTTCATTCAGTGCTGGCAATCTGCCGGACGGCATTTGCAAATGAAGGGAG
>ERZ779895.2302-NODE-2302-length-17596-cov-2.425289_pt1 | contig 17596 bp, 17 predicted proteins | sample MGYA00511093_ERZ779895 | MGnify/ENA primary metagenome ERZ779895 (study PRJEB29588, sample SAMEA2142970) | human gut metagenome | biome: human gut; feature: human-associated habitat; material: faeces | place: Denmark | collected 2008/2010 ... | reverse complement strand
AATAATTTCTGATTTTTAGCTATCTTAACCCACCGTCTAAAGCCAGTGGGATTGCGGTAGCCTTATTTCAAAACCCCTCGCCAGCACATAACCTGCAGCGGCTCCCAGCACAATGCCGAACACGATCGAAATCGGAATCTGCACAAAGTCCGACGCCTTTGCGCTTCCTCCCTGCGCCATGCGCACAAATGTCGTGAACAAAACGATGACGAAAATATCGTCGCAGGATGCACCCGCTGCCGTTTGTCTTTTATTTCCAGGCACATCTCCTGTAAACCCGAAAGCTGATGCCCTCTGCTACGCAGGCTGCTCATTCGCTAATAATGCCGTTCGTCAACCATGCAAGCATGTTGACTCACTTTCTCTCATTATACCTTCTGCCACTTGACTGTCCCAAGCCGTAGAAATAAAATAATCTCAAGGCTTTTAAGTTCCCTGCGGACCATTTTCGCGCCTGCAGGAAAATCTGTACTCAGAATGGAGGTCTTCCAAAATACTATGAAAAAAAGAGCAATCGAATCCCGCGTGGAACAGGTCTATCAGATCCGCCCGGAACATTTAAACGGTGCAGGACGGCTTTTCGGCGGCAGGCTGATGGAGTGGATTGACGAAGTCGCCGGGCTCGTCGGCATCCGTCATTCCCAGTGTAATGTCATCACCGCATCCGTCGATAACCTGAAATTCATCCGCGGCGTGTTTCAAAATGACCTTGTCGTTCTGGTCGGAACCCTCACCTGGGTCGGCAGCACTTCCATGGAAGTCCGGGTCGATACCTATGTGGAAAAACTTAACGGCACACGATATCCCGTAAACCGGGCTTACCTCACGCTCGTTGCCGTTGACGAAACCGGAAAACCGACCAAAGTTCCGGGACTTTTGATCGAATCCATCGGTCAGCAGGCGGAATGGGAAGCCGGACAGAAAAGAAAAGAGCTTCGCATCCAACGAAATAAGGAAGGATTTTAATCCTTCCCTTTTTTCATCTCCTGTATCCGTTCATTCATCTCTTTCGCTTCCCGGCGGTAATGCAGCAGAAAGAAAAACCAGATCAGAAATGCTGCTGCCAGCTGAGCAGCAATCATGCCGATTCCCTGCCAGAGCCCCGCTGACAGGTCGATCCAGCCGACCCAGCATGCGACCAGCGTATAAATCACGCAGCCGCTTCCCATATGGATTACAACACGGATCGGCATCGGCATATTTTCTTTCCGGTAAACGACAGCCGGAACGCCAAAGCCCCAGCCGACCACCACACAACCGAGTACCATCTTTGTAAACTGATACCCTGAAAGGCTGAAATTTCCGCCATAATACAGGTCAAATATCATTCCGACAAAGCAGAAAATTCCAAGCGCAATCCCAGTGCTGATTCCAACATATTTCGCTGCTTCTTTTACAATCGCTTTCATGCTTTCCTCTCATTTCTGCGCACGCTTTTTGTGCATGCCGAGATTTGCGTCAAGTGCGCGCAGACACAAATCTCGCGATTGAAAAATTTTATTTTTCAATCTTTATTCCTCCTATAATCCCAGATATTTCTTAAATTCCGGCAAATATTTTCTGGATACATAATCCTTACAGCCGTTTTTCAGCTTCAGAAGAAGCGTTCCGTTAAAACCCGCTTCGATGCTGTCCAGATAGGAAAGATTGACCAGCGTGGATTTCGAAATCTGCATAAACTGCTTTCCAAGCTGTTTCTCCAGTTCATAGAGTCTCTTTCGGGAACGGTATTTTAAATGCTCCCCAAAAAGAATCGTATCCCCGACCTCCACACGCACCATATAGATATCCTCCGGCTGCAGAACGACGAGATTTTCCTCATTCTGCAGTGCCGTGATCGGCGTTTTCTGCCGACTGAGGATTTCCATAATCTTCTGAATTTCGTCCGTTATTTTATCCGCATAAATGACTGCATACGGAATCCGGTATTCCGGTGAAAGCTCAATGCTCACTTTCATGCCCAGACCTCCTTTCCTTTCGTTGACAAAAGCATACACGAAAACATGCGGTTTGTCTCAGAATCGGAGGTAAGTTGACAAAAAAGCTCCCTCAAATGCACCTATGGCTTTGCTGCACAAATTTTCGTTTTTTCAAAAAAGGGGCTTGACAGTTTTATTATTTGTGAGTATGATACGTCACATAAAGCAAAGGCGCTTTGGAGAATCTTCTCCGAAGTGCCTTTTTTCGTTCTAAAGATATGTTCTGCAGAATGAAACGTTTCGTCAGACAAAACACCGAAATGTACAATGCTTACCCTACAGTTGAAAGGAGATTTGATCTATGTCAAAAAGTATTCCTGAAATTTACGGCAGCCTGGTCTTTAACGACAAAGTGATGCGCGAAAAGCTCCCCAAGGATATTTACAAAGCGCTGCGTAAAACAATCGAAAATAACACCCATCTGGAACTGGATGTTGCCAATTCCGTTGCGGTTGCCATGAAGGAATGGGCAGTTGAGCACGGTGCTACCCATTATACGCACTGGTTCCAGCCCATGACCGGTTTCACTGCTGAAAAGCATGACAGCTTCATCAGTCCGGTCGGAGATGGTCAGATCATCATGGATTTCTCCGGAAAAGAGCTGGTAAAGGGTGAGCCGGATGCGTCCAGCTTCCCGTCCGGCGGTCTGCGCGCTACTTTTGAAGCAAGAGGTTATACGGCATGGGATCCTACTTCTCCCGCTTTTATTAAAGATGGAACCCTTTACATTCCTACCGCTTTCTGTTCTTACAGCGGCGAAGCACTGGATAAAAAGACTCCTCTGCTGCGTTCCATGGAAACTCTGAACACAGAGGCAGTTAAGATTCTGCAGCTGCTCGGAAACAAGGATGTTACAAGTGTTTCCACCACCATCGGTCCTGAGCAGGAGTATTTCCTGGTTGACAAAGCTCTGTATGAGCAGAGAAAAGATCTGATCTTTACCGGCAGAACTCTGTTCGGCGCAATGTCTCCCAAAGGTCAGGAAATGGAAGATCATTATTTCGGCGCATTAAAGCCCCGCGTATCCGCATACATGCATGATCTGGATGAAGAGCTCTGGAAGCTTGGCATCCCTGCAAAGACAAAGCATAACGAAGTTGCTCCTGCCCAGCATGAGTTAGCTCCGATTTTCGACACGGCAAACGTTGCCGTCGATCACAATCAGCTGACGATGGAAGTCATGAAAAAAGTTGCTGACAAACACGGTCTGGTATGCCTGCTCCATGAAAAACCCTTCGACGGTATCAATGGTTCCGGTAAACACAACAACTGGTCCATGATTACAAATACTGGTGTAAACCTGCTGGAGCCCGGACGTACTCCTGCTGAAAACGCACAGTTCCTGATTTTCCTGATGGCTGTCATCAAAGCGGTTGACGATTATGCAGATCTGCTGCGTATCTCCGTTGCCAGCGCAGGAAATGATCATCGTCTCGGTGCAAATGAGGCGCCTCCGGCTATTATCTCCATCTTCCTTGGAGATGAGCTGACTGCCGTTCTGGATTCCATTGAAAATGATACTTTCTTTGGCAAGCATCCTCTTGTTCAGATGGATACCGGCGCAACTGTACTGCCTCATTTCTTTAAGGATAATACCGACAGAAACAGAACCTCACCCTTTGCATTTACCGGCAATAAATTTGAATTCAGAAGCCTTGGCTCTTCCAGCTCTGTGGCAGGTCCAAACATCATTTTAAATACAGCTGTTGCAGAAGCACTGCGTCAGTTCTACGGAGAATTAAAGGCCTTCCCCGAAGATCAGATGGATGAAGCAGTTCGCGCTCTGGTAAAGAGAGCGATCCTGAAGCACAAAAAGGTTATCTTTAACGGCAACGGCTATTCTGACGAATGGGTTCAGGAAGCTGAAAAGCGCGGTCTGTACAACTTAAAGTCCACTCCTGATGCGCTTCCTTATTTCATTCACGAGAAGAATATCGACCTGTTCACCAGCCATCATATCTTCTCCAAAGAGGAGATCTTCTCCAGATATGAAATTTTACTGGAGACCTACATCAAAACCATTCATATCGAAGCAAAGACCATGGAGGATATGGTTCGCCGCGATTTCCTGCCTGCCCTGATGACCTATACAGACGAGGTTGCAGCATCGATCTCCGCGAAAAAAGCAGTTCTTGCAACACTGCCCTGCACCGCACAGGAGAAACTGCTGACCACACTTTCCGGCTATTACGAAGCAATTTATACCGCGGAAGAAAAGCTGGAAGCAGATCTTGCAACAGCAGAAGGCATGAGCGATCAGCCTGCCCTGTCCCTGTTCTATCACGAGACAATCCTGCCTGATATGGATGCGGTCCGCAGCGCTGTAGATGCTGCAGAAACCTATATTCCTGACAGCATCCTGCCTTACCCGAACTACGAGAAGCTGCTGTTTTCCGTTTAAAACAGCCGGAAGGGACACTTTAAAATGAGTTTTTTTGCTCCGGAACAAGAGGATAAACTGAAAGAGGAATGCGGCGTCTTCGGGATTTATAATCCCGATGGCAGCGCCGCTGCTCCTTCTATCTACTACGGGCTTTCTGCTCTGCAGCACCGCGGACAGGAAGCCTGCGGTATTGCCGTCTGTAACACAAATGGCCCGAAAGGAAATATCACCTGGCACAAAGACATGGGGCTTGTCAGCGAAGTATTTCATGAAGAATCCCTGGATTCCCTGAAGGGAAATATCGGCATCGGGCACGTCCGCTACTCCACGACCGGCGCAAGCACCGTGGAAAATGCGCAGCCCCTCGTCTTAAACTATTTAAAAGGCACACTTGCGCTTGCCCATAACGGCAACATCACAAATGCATCCGAGCTCCGTCAGTCTCTTCAGGAGGGCGGCGCTATTTTCCGCTCTACGACAGACTCCGAGGTCATCGCCTGCGATATCGCACGGGAAAGAACCCACACCTCCTGTGTGGAAGATGCAATTTTACAGACTGCACGCAAATTAAAGGGCGGTTACGCTCTTGTCATCATCAGCCCCAGAAAACTAATCGGCGTCCGAGATCCGCTCGGTTTAAAACCATTATGTCTGGGCAAACGTGGTGACAGCTACATCCTTGCATCGGAAAGCTGCGCCCTGACAGCTGTAGACGCAGAATTTGTACGTGATATTCTTCCCGGCGAGATCGTTACCATTACCGAAAATGGGATCAAATCCGATTCCCGTCTCATCGAGGAAAGTAAAGCTGCACAGATTCCTCATGCACATTGTATTTTCGAATACATCTATTTTGCCCGTCTTGATTCCACGATGGACAATGTAAACATATATGATGCCAGAATCCGCGCCGGAAAAGCGCTTGCCGCTTCCTACCCGGTCGAGGCGGATCTTGTTACCGGAGTCCCGGATTCCGGTCTGGCTGCAGCAATGGGCTATGCGCAGGCCTGCGGTCTGCCATTCGCCCTTGCGTTTCACAAAAACAGCTATGTGGGAAGAACTTTCATCAAACCCACCCAAAAGGAGCGGGAGTCCGCTGTTCACCTGAAACTGAGCGTACTCTCCAGCGTCGTCAAAGGCAAACGCCTTGTCCTGATTGACGATTCTATCGTCCGCGGCACGACAATGGCCAGCCTGATCCGTATGTTAAAGGATGCCGGCGCAACGGAGGTGCATGTACGTATCAGCTCCCCTCCTTTTCTTTTCCCCTGTTACTACGGAACCGACGTTCCCAGCAACGATCAATTGATCGCGTCCTCCCACACTGCTGCCGAAATCTGCGCCTCTATCGGCGCAGACTCCCTCGGTTACATGAAGCTGGAGGACTTGAAGCAGATGACCGGGGATCTTCCACTTTGCAAAGCATGCTTTGACAGTCACTACCCTGTATAACTCTCCCCCTGACTGTCAGATGCATACTTTATATATCTATACCGGAACTGCACCGGTATGGAAAATACCAGCCCGCAGAGTTTCTGCGGGCTGATGTTGTGTACAATAAAAACGTCCCGCATAAATTCTTTACTTATCAACAAAACGACAGTTTTTGAAAGCCTTCCTGTTGTGCTTCCAGCTCCGCAAACAGGTTCCAGACCCGTCTGGTACTTTTCCTTGCCTCTCTCTTTCTCGCCTGATTATAATACATTTTTTCTTTATTGCTTCTCTGCGGAAGCAAATGATAATCCTGTTCCATAATCTTCTTAGCACGGTCATGACCGGCAATATATTTCAGATATTTCGCAGGATGACTATTTTCTCCTGCATCCACCTGTCTGTGATACCTGGCTTTTTTTGCCTGCTCCATTGTCATCTTTTTCCCGCCAAACGGACAGTGGAACAGCTTGTAACACTGCTTCCGGTCAAAAAATACTATTTTCCATGCAGCCATATCCGTAAGTACATATAAAATATCTCCGTCATACTCAATACTCATATGATGCTCTTTTGCCTGACGCTCAATATTCCACGCAGCTTTCCGGTAAGCTTCCGGATAAGATGCTGTTCTCTCTTTTCCTACAAGCAAAGCTATTATCTTCTCAAGCTGCCCTGTCTCTTCTTTCCCATCATATCCGCTGCATTGTATCAGATTCGTCCGTCCTATCGTCTCATCCCAAATTTTCTTATACAGCCTGAAATGCTGCTTTGCTGGATCAAACCGGATTTCCCAACAATAATTTTTCGCCTGGATTTTGATCTGATTTTCTTCCAGCTTCGCTAATCCGTCAATCTCTTCAAGAATCTTTTTCATCGCCGGTTCGTAGTCCCTGTACATTTTGCTGAGCTTACAGCAACATTTACAGGGAGATAATTTTCCAGCTGTTTTCTTCTGTAGCTCCACTAATGTCAGATATCCTTCCTTGATACGATTCAAATACTGACATCCCGGTCTGTGATATATTTTTGACTTACTGCTCATCTGCACGATCATACTCATCTTCTCTCTTTCTGTCCCTGTCTGGAACAATTCCAGCATAACAGATAATGTGTCCAAAAAAACGGACTTGCTCTTTGGATTTTCAAGTTTATAAATTTTTCATTTTTTCCTTGACACGTTCTTAGCACGGTGCTATACTGCCAACATAGCAAAGGTGCTACGACAAAACGTCGCAGCACCTTTTTTTATCCGACAACCCAACTCGATTTCGCATGCGGTCGGATAAACATATTCCGGATCTCGGGCAAACCGGATTGTCTGACATCCACCTGAAACGATGCAATGGGGCTTCGAAAGGAAGAAATCCCTGGCGTCGTTTTTTTATACCACAATATGAGGAGGAAATGTTCCTCTGCTCCTGCAGAGAGCAACCCACGCAAGCGTGGGTGGGCATTTCCCTCCGGGAAACGAGGAGGAACTATTATGACAGAAGAAATCTTAAGCGTTTTAAACGGCGAAGTATTCGGTGTCTGGTTTCTGATCGGCGCTGCGCTGGTATTCTGGATGCAGGCCGGATTCGCAATGGTGGAAACCGGCTTTACAAGAGCAAAGAATGCCGGCAATATCCTGATGAAGAACCTGATGGACTTCTGTATCGGTACCGTTGTTTTCATTCTGATCGGCTTCAGCCTTCTGTTCGGAGAAGACATGGCCGGCATCATCGGAAAACCCGGATTTGACATTTTTACCGATTATGCAAATTTTGACTGGTCAAACTTCGTATTCAACCTTGTGTTCTGTGCAACAACCGCTACCATCGTATCCGGTGCAATGGCAGAACGTACAAAGTTCATTTCCTACTGTGTGTACTCCGGAGTCATTTCCGCAGTCATTTATCCGATCGAAGCACACTGGACATGGGGCGGCGGCTGGCTTTCCCAGATCGGCTTCCACGATTTCGCAGGTTCCAACTGCATCCACATGGTCGGCGGTATTTCCGCTCTGATCGGTGCAGCAATGCTTGGTCCCCGTATCGGTAAGTTTGTAAAGGATAAGGCAGGCAAAGTAACAAAGGTAAACGCATTCCCCGGACATAACCTTCCCATCGGTGCACTGGGCGTTTTCATTCTGTGGCTTGGCTGGTACGGCTTCAACGGTGCTGCTGCAACCTCCGTTGAAGAGCTCGGCTCCATCTTTGTTACTACAACCATCGCTCCCGCCATTGCAACCGTTGTTACCATGATCCTGACCTGGGTAAAATATGGCAAACCTGATGTTTCGATGTGCTTAAATGCTTCCCTTGCCGGTCTTGTTGCCATTACCGCAGGCTGTGATGTTGTAGATGCTTTTGGTTCCATCGTGATCGGCGCAGTTGCCGGTGTTCTGGTTGTCTTTGGCGTATGGTTTCTGGATTACAAGCTCCATGTGGATGATCCTGTCGGAGCAGTTGCAGTACACTGCTTAAACGGTATCTGGGGCACAGTTGCAGTCGGATTTTTCGCTACTCCTTCCGCTCCTGCCTTTGCAAGAGGCTTCGGTGATGGTGTAAGCTTCGGCACAAACCAGATCGCCTGTTCTCCACCGGTGCCAACACCGAGCACGCAGGTCTCTTCTACGGCGGCGGCTTCAAACAGCTTGGTTTACAGCTCCTTGGCATGTTCGCTACCATCGCATGGACTGCTGTAACCATCACGATCACATTTATTATTATCAAAAAGCTCTTCGGTCTTCGTGTTTCCGAAGAAGAGGAAATTATTGGTCTTGATGCAAAAGAACATGGTCTTCCGTCCGCATATGCCGGCTTCTCCATCATGGATATCTCCAACACTATGACAATGGATGTCAACGAAAATACCGATCTCGGTGTTTCGGATTACGACAAGGCTTCCGAGTTCCAGAAGGATGCAGCTGTCAAGGTTGTGGAAGCTCCGATCACCGCTTCTGCAAGCGGCATTTACAAGGTTGTCATCATTGCAAAGCTGTCTCGCTTCGAAGCACTGAAGACTGCATTAAACGACCTTGGTGTAACCGGTATGACCATGACACAGGTAATGGGCTGCGGCATCCAGAAGGGTGCAGGCGAAATGTACCGTGGTGCAGAAATCGATGCAACCCTGCTGCCTAAGGTAAAGATCGAGGTTGTCGTCAGCAAGATCCCTGTTGATTCCGTCATTGCAACTGCAAAGAAGGTACTCTTTACCGGTCACATCGGCGATGGCAAGATTTTTGTATACAATGTTGACAGAGTCGTAAAGGTCCGCACCGGCGAAGAAAATACCGCTGCACTGCAGGATGTAGAATGATAACACAGCAAAACAATCCATAAACACGGCAGCATGTCGTATAAAAAATCCCGGTCTCCTGTTCCAAACAACAGGAGGCCGGGATTTTTAATTCATGACAACAGCATGCTCGCAGAGCGTGCATTCTATTGTTTCATCATTCATCTCGTAACTATAAGACTCCAGAAAATCACATTCCTTTTCCTCTTTTTCTGACATTTTCTACACAGACTTTTCCCTTCTCCTATGCTATAGTCAGCGTAAATAGCCTTTAACGCTCTTGGGGGAATATCACAATCCGGGAAAACACCGCACGCTGCGATCTGTTTTCCCTATAAAAAGGAGGACTTACCAATGACAAAAGAATATCCCTGGATGCTCGGCCCTTTTGAAAAGGCTGCCGAAGCCAATCCCTGTCTGGTTCCCAATACAGTATCCCGTTTTTTCTGCCCGGTTCAGGAAAAGGAACTCGGCTGGGAAGCAAAGGATGTATTTAATCCTGCTGCCGTTGTAAAGGATGACCGCGTTTACCTGCTTTACCGCGCAGAAGATCACGAGGGAAAATATGCAGGAACCTCTCGCATCGGTCTGGCAGTCAGCGACGACGGGCTGCATTTTACCACCATGCCGGAGCCCGTCCTGTATCCCGAAAAGGACGAATTTTCCGTCTATGAATGGGAGGGCGGCTGCGAGGATCCCCGTATTGTAGAAACAAAGGACGGAAGATATTTTCTCTACTATACTTCCTATAACGGAAAGGTTGCACTGCTTTGCTGCGCAGAAAGCACCGATCTCGTCCACTGGAAAAAGCACGGACCGATCTTCAAGGATGCAATGAATGGGAAATATAAAAACCTCTGGTCAAAATCCGGCGCAGTTGTCTGCAGGCAGGAAGGTGATCACTTTTATCCGGTCAAGCTCAAGGAAACCTACTGGATGTACTGGGGAGAAAGCGACATTTATGCTGCCACCTCCGATGATCTGATCCACTGGACACCGGTGGAATTTCTTGCAGATGGTGCAGACCCGTCCCATTCCTTCAGTCAGCACGATTCCCGCTGCAAAGATAACGATGAAGTTGCAAGAGTCCTGCTTCCCATCATCCGCCCCAGAGTCGGCAACTATGATGAATTTCTGTGCGAGCCGGGCCCTCAGGCAATCCTGACAGATGCCGGTATCGTTTTAATCTACAACGGCAAGGGTGACAACCCGGAACGTCTCGGGGGACATGACACTATGTATCAGGGCGGTCAGCTCCTGATCGATCCCGAAAATCCGACCTGTCTGATCGCACGCACCACCCGTCCCTTCATCAGCCCGTCTGAAGCCTTTGAGCTGGAAGGACAGGTCATGCCGACCTGCTTTTTGGAGGGTCTTGTCAGCTTCCACGGACGCTATTACATGTACTACGGCACTGCGGACTCCAAGGTAGCCATTGCATCTGCGCCGCAGAAGTAACAGGGACGTTTGTAGAATATCAACAATAGAATGCACGCTCTGCGAGCATTCTATTGTCATGAATAAAAAGCGCTGCGCAACCGAAGTTTTTCTCATACTTCGGCTGCACAGCGCTTTCTGTTTTCCTCCCATATCAAATTTTTCTGCAGAATCACAAGGCAATACCTCGCTGCAGTTCGATCCATGTATTCGCTTTCCCAGCCTGTATCCTTTGCCCGCAGCGTCGGCTTACAGCAACTTCTCATAGAATCCCACGATTTCTTTTGCAATCTCCACATCCCGCAGCACATGCCCTGTTTCGATCGAATGATTTCCTCCTGCATAAGCGTGATGCTCGATTCCATGCTTCCTGCAAAAATCTGCCAGCAGTTCCGGCTCCATCCACTGATCCGCTGTGCCGGAAAAGACGATCTGGAACGAACCCATTTTTGTGCCGTTTTTTGCTTCGGTCAGATATTTAAGCGTCGGCTCAATCGGCGTGAGGAAAAGGTTGACGATCTGCACACATCCGCCTGTTTCTGCCAATCTTCGGGTCAGGAAACCAGCCGCCACGGTTCCTACACTTTTTGAAACAAACGCAATTTTATCATATTTTTCCCAATCCACATGTTCCGCCCATGCTTCTGCGCAGGCGCAAACTGTTTTGGCAGTCTCTTTTAAATTATCAAACGGATGCTCCGGCATCCGGCTATATTCCAGTTCCAGAACTTCGTAGCCCTTTTCCTGTCCCATCCGTTTCGCATAATATAACAGCGGACGTGCGGTTGAATAGCCGACGCCAGGAAACAACACCAGTAATTTTTTCATTTTCTTTCCACCTGCCCGATCGTGTCCCGATACCAGACGCTAAACCGCTTTTCCACATCTTCCATTCCTGCAAAGGAGCAATCCGGCGCGGTCTTTAACTGCTTCCAGCCATCCCCGAGTTCTTCCGCCATCAGCTCCCTAAACTCCCAGGAAAGCATCGCATCATCAATCTCAAAAATCTGTCCGCGTTCTTCTTCGCTCAAAACCCGTCCCGGAATAAAAAATGCCCACAGACGATCCTGAAGCAGCGCTTCCACTTTTAGATAATAGTCCAGGTCTTTTTTTACCGGTCTGGTCACATCCGACAGATATGCCTCACTCGCATCGTGTAAAAGACAGCCAAGCTGCACCCTTGCCGAATATCCGCGTACCTTCGCCTCCTCCGCACATGCGATGCTGTGCTGCGCCACGGAATAAAAATGTTTCATGTGTCCGTTGCCGCGGCACAAAAGCGACAGCGCATGGGAAATATCCGTTAAATCAAATAACCCCGGCTCCGGTTGTATCGGGTCAAAATGTTTTCCGGTGTAGGTTGTAATGTAGCTCATTTGTCAGTTCTCCTTCTATTGCGTAAACGCATCCACAGACCCGGCCTCTACAGCATGGCAGGCTTTAGTCCATTTTTTCTTATATTTTCCAATTCTTCTGCCGTCAGACACTGTGCCTCATAAAGTTGCAAATATTCTTTTGATACGTCGGAATCAAAAATCAATACGTCATCCGAATTTATCGTAACATCGATGCCACTGCGATACAGTTTTCCAATCGGATGCTCCGCCATATCCGCAACCCTTCCCAGTAAAACGTTGCTCGTTGGCGTAATATTTAATCTGATTTTATTCTCAGCCAAAAAGCGAATGACGGATTCGTCTCCAGCCGCCGCTATACCATGCTGAACCTCGTCAAGCTCCAATTCTTCTACTGCCGTTCTGATGTCTTTCGCGGTTCCCCATTCTCCAACATGAGCTTTCAGGCGTAATCCTTCTTTTTTTGCCCTTCGGTAAATTCCTTTAAAATTTTCAATCGGCTGCGCGAATTCATCCCCATACAAATCAATCGAATAAAAATTTTTATTTCCCCAAAAATAAGACAAACAATCTTCTAGATAACTGATCGGACAATGCCTTGATAACCCAATCTGAAGCCTTAATTCTATCTCGGGAGCTATTTCTCTTTGTGCACTTGTAAAAGATTCCACCAGCTCATCGATATCATTATGAAAAAATTCTTTTAAGCCCCAAACGTCCTCCCCGATTTCGAGCACCGTTACTCCATCTTCTTTCGCCTGTTGAAAGGTCGCACGGATTAAAAGTTTTCTTCCCTCAGTGCTGTTAAAATACTGACCGATATATTTTTGACTCCATTGATCCATCTCTGCCATGGATGCCAAAGGATGCACTAACGGCTCAATTTTTTTACCGGTTGCCTGATATAAGAACCTTCTGCTTCCACCGAGCGCAAAATGATTGTGCAAGTCTGCCTTGGGATATTTTCTTAATGTTTCCAGATTTCCCTGTTCCAATGCGTCCATAAACCGGCTCATAAATCAATTTTCCCCTTAAATGTTTGATTTTTCCTGTATCCCCATCTTACCATAATCTACCCCCTCCATCAAGCGATGCGATCTCTCCGATTGTTCCCATTCGTCCTCAGCCTGCGAATTTTATACACCAAAAACCTTATTCCATATATCAAAAACTTGACATTTTTCTTCGAATTATATATACTGAACAATATGTTTGTCGGATCTTCGATCTTTTCTACCTGAAAAATAATCGACAGGCATAAGATATGTAGAGAAGCAACGGCGCTTTTATCCACAGACAGGATAACTGCGCCTCTTTTTATGGCACAAGGAGGAAAAAATCATGTGTGGAATTGCAGGTTATATTGGAAAACAGCAGGCGGCCCCCATCATTTTGGATGGGCTTTCCAAGCTGGAATACAGAGGCTATGACTCTGCCGGGATCGCTGTTTTTGATGGTCAAAAAATCCATATGGAAAAAGCAGTCGGCAGGCTTCGCGTTCTGGATGAAAAAATAAACCACGGTACCTTGCTGCCCGGTTTTTGCGGCATCGGACACACCCGCTGGGCGACACATGGCTGTCCCTCTGACACAAATGCCCATCCCCATATGAACGAGGAGCATACCATTGCTGGCGTCCACAACGGCATCATCGAAAACTATGAAAAACTCAAGCAGCGTCTGGAAAAGAAAGGCTATCGGTTTGTATCTGAAACAGATACGGAGGTGCTTGCACACATGCTGACTGAATATTACCGCGGCGATCCGGTCGAAGCGATTGAAAAGGTCATGCACCGCGTAGAGGGCTCCTATGCTCTCGGCATCATGTTTTTAGATCATCCGCATCACATCTACGCCGCCCGCAAGGACAGCCCGCTGATCGTTGGCATAAACGATACCGGAAAATTCATTGCCTCCGACGTTCCCGCCATCCTGCAGTATACCCGGACAGTTTATTATGTGGAAAATGAAGAAATCGTCTGCCTTTCCAATGAGCACACGCGCTTCTGCAATATTGACGGCGAACCCATTGAAAAACAGCCCGTCACCATCGACTGGGATATCCACGCTGCCGAAAAAGGTGGCTACGAACACTTTATGCTCAAGGAAATCCACGAGCAGCCAAAGGCTGTCCGTGACACGATTTCTCCCCGCATTCACGAGAATGAAATCGATCTGGGCGAAATCGGTATGACCGACGAGGAGATTAAAAATCTCCGGAAAATATCCATCGTTGCCTGCGGCTCTGCCTATCATACCGGTGCAGCCGGAAAATACGTGATCGAAGAGCTGGCCCGCATTCCGGTTGAAACCGATCTTGCCAGCGAATTTCGCTATCGAAATCCGATCTATCAGGAAAACTCCCTCGTCATCATTGTCAGCCAAAGCGGTGAAACCGCCGATTCCCTTGCTGCTCTCCGTGACGCAAAGGCCCATGGCTGCAAGGTTCTTTCCATTGTCAATGTTGTCGGCAGTTCCATCGCCCGCGAATCTGATGCGGTGCTCTACACCTGGGCAGGTCCTGAAATCTCCGTTGCAACAACAAAAGCCTACAGCTGCCAGCTTACGGTGTTTTATCTGCTTGCCTTAAAATTTGCCCAAATCCGTTCCGCCATTACACCGGATACCTTCCAGACCTTACTGACTGCCCTAAAGCAGCTGCCTGACCAGATGGAAGGACTTCTTTCTCAGAAAGAAAAAATTCAGTTCTTTGCAAACCACTACCTTGCGACAGAGCACATCTTCTTCATGGGACGGGGTATCGATTATGCAATTTCCATGGAAGGCTCCCTGAAGCTAAAGGAAATTTCCTATATCCACTCCGAAGCCTACGCTGCCGGAGAATTAAAGCATGGCACAATTTCCCTGATGGAGGAAGGTACCCTCGTGGTTGCCCTGGCTACTCAGGATGCCCTTTATCCGAAAACAGTCAGCAACATGATCGAGGTAAAAACTCGCGGTGCCTTCGTGATGGCACTGAGCACCAAAAAGCATCCGGACATCGAAAAATATGCCGACTACGTCCTCTATATCCCGGAAACCCAAAACCTGTTTGCCGGATCCCTTGCTATCATCCCGCTGCAGCTGTTTGCCTACTACGTTTCTCTCGGACGCGGTCTGGATGTCGATAAGCCAAGAAACCTCGCAAAATCTGTAACGGTGGAATGAAACGTCTATAGAATAAAATCCTGCTTTGCAGAATTTCCTACCTGCGGCAGCTTTCTATTCCGCCGCAGGCAGGATCACACTTTCCTATGAAACAGCATTCTATTGTCATGAAAAAAGCTGTCACCCGGCAAACGATTGCCGGCGCGACAGCCATCTTTCACAATTTATTTCAATAATTCTCCAACGATACGGTTTACAAGGCTTCCATCCGCTCTGCCCTTTACTCTGGGCATCAGCTCTTTCATCACCTTGCCTTTGTCCCTTGCGGAAGGCTCTGCGATACCGAGCTCATTCAAAACAGCCTGAATCGTATTTTTGATCTCGTCCTCTGACATTTCTTCCGGTGCGAACTCGGAATACACTGCCAGACGCTTGCTGCACTGCTCTTTGATGTCCTCTCTGTCTGCAGGCGCGAGCTCCATCGTCTCTTTGGTCTGCTTGATTTCCTTTTTGACAACCTCAAATTCTTCTGCCTCTGTCAGATCTTCTCTTTTGTCAATCTGCTTGTTTTTCAGGGCGGACAGCAGCATGGATAAGGACTCCTTACGCTCCTTATCATGTTCCTTCATTGCTGTTACCATAGCAGCTCTTACACTGTCAATCATACTCATCTCGAAAATCCTCCTTATGCCGCCTTGGGCACTGCCTGGTTTATCCATTCCAGACGTCGCTCGTTTTTTCTGTCTGCTACAAGTATAGCACAAAATGGAAAAAGTTGCACGTCAGATTATCCAGTGATTGAAATCCATCCGCCAATTGATTATCTGAATGATTACTGGTTCGTACAGGCGTGCTGCCTTGGGCTGCCCCCGGTTCCGGAAAAAATCACTCCAGAATCTCCCTGCAGAAATAGCAGGTATAACGGTTCGGTTTATAGCGCTCCGAAATCAGATTCTCTGCACCGCAATAGCTGCACTTGACAACCCGGTTTCCCTTCGGAATGCTGTCCCACTCATAATACCGCACGCCGACCATACGTCCGCCGGTTTCCTGATGGAGACGCGCCTGTTCCTCGCGCTTTTCCTGCGCATGATCCCGGGCATCCTCCTTCGCTTTCCGTTCCAGATACGCCGTTGTGGAAGCAGAAGACGATGAGCTGCCGTCAGAGCCAACTGTGCTGTTGCCCAAACGGGATGAACTGCTGCCTGCCCCTGATCCGGTTGCGGTCTTTTGAAATGCCATTGCGCTTTCATAAGCGGATTTTTTTGCACTGCCGGCCGCTGTGGAATAAGTGCTTCCCGTGCGGGTTGCAGCAGAGCCAGGTGTATTGCTGCCCTGTGTTTGTTTCGGATCGTTCTGCCCTGCAGCCTTCTGTTTGTTTTTTACGATCCGCATAATAAACCAAATCATAAAAATAAAAAATATCAAACTGCTCATGCTCTTCTCTCCTTTTCTCCGCTATAGGCAATGATCAAAAGCTCTACGCTCATCCGATCGTTCATCTGCCCGGTTTTGACTGCCTCCTCCGTTTCCACGCAGGCGGTCAGCGCTTCCTTTAACTCTTCCCATGTAAAACGTGCGCTCTGAGATACATATTTGCGCACCACAAAGCTGCGAAGTCCCGTTTTTTCCGCGATTTCATCCAGACCTTTTCGTTTCAGCTGCCGAACCTGCATCAGCAGATTGAACTGCCGTGCGATCAGGAACAGAATCCGCATTGGCGGCTCCTTCAACGTCAGCAGGTCATAATATAAATCCAGCGCCTGCTTCTGTCTGCGCATCGCGATCGCCTCGACCATATCGAAAATTTGATTGCCAATCTGCCTCGTGCACACCGCCTCAATGTCTGCCGCCGTAATCACATCCCGTCCCATCGTATAACAGAACAGCTTTTCCAGCTCCCGGCTGATATTTTCCATATCCGAACCGACCCGCTGCTGAAAAAACTGAAGATCGTTCTGTGTGATCCGTTTGCCTTCTTTTTTCAGCTGAATCAAAATCCACTTCTGCAGTGTCACCTCATTCTGCCGTGCAAACTCCACAACGCGCCCGGTATCCCTGACAGCCTTATACAGCCGTCCGCGCTTATCCACTTCGGTTTCCACAAACACAAAGCAGACGCTCGGCGCAGGGGCTTTGAAATACTCTGCGAGATCCTCTGTCGCCTTTTTGAACAGACCGCTGTTTTCTACGACAATCACCCGCCGCTCCGCGAAAAAGGGCAGCGTCTCCGCCAGATCGATCAGCTGCGCTGTCTCGACTCCCTTTCCCTCAAAATAGTGGTAGTTCATCGTGTCCCCGTCCGGAATCAGCGCCTTTTTCAATTTGTCCCGATATTGCAGTCTCAGGTAGGTTTCTTCTCCGTAAAGCAGATAAACCCGTGCAAAGCTGCCGTTTTTGATATCCTCCAGTAGCTGCTGCAACCTAACAACCTCCTGTTCATTCTCAAAGTCGGGGGCAAAAGGTCTTTCTCCCACCTATGAGCAAGCTCCTGCAGGTTTAGGCCTTTTGATCCTGGCATTATTCTATATTACCATAGCACTTTTTTGCATTCTCTACAACATATTGACCGGAATTATCAAAAAGAATCCTGCGAAGCAGGATTCTCCGCCTGCGGC
>ERZ779895.2297-NODE-2297-length-17624-cov-4.784848_pt1 | contig 17624 bp, 18 predicted proteins | sample MGYA00511093_ERZ779895 | MGnify/ENA primary metagenome ERZ779895 (study PRJEB29588, sample SAMEA2142970) | human gut metagenome | biome: human gut; feature: human-associated habitat; material: faeces | place: Denmark | collected 2008/2010 ... | reverse complement strand
CCCATCAGGTAGCGCGGCTTGTGCTTGGGCATGTACTCGGAAGCCAGCGGCGCCAGGGTCTCGAACATGGTCTCGTGGTCCTCGCCCACCGAGTAGCCGCCGATGCCGTAGCCGGGGAAATCCATATCGCTGAGCGCCTTCGCACTCTCGATGCGCAGATCCTCGTAAAACGCGCCCTGCACAATGCCGAACATGGACTGATCCTCACGGGTGTGGGTTTCCAGGCAGCGCTTAGCCCAGCGGGTAGTACGCTCGGTGGAGCGCTTGGCATAATCATAATCCGCCGGATAGGGAATGCATTCGTCAAAGGCCATGGCAATATCTGCGCCCAGGGCTTCCTGCACCTGCGTGCTGACCTCCGGCGACAAAAACTGCCTGCTGCCGTCGATGTGGGAGCGAAACATAACGCCTTCCTCCGTAATTTTGCGCATAGCTCCCAGGCTGAACACCTGAAAGCCGCCGCTGTCCGTCAGCATACCCCGTTCGTAATTCATAAATTTATGCAGGCCCCCCGCCTTGCGCACCAGCTCGTGACCGGGGCGCAAAAACAGATGGTAGGTATTGGACAAAATCACCTGACTGCCCATCTCGTACAGCTCTTCCGGCGCTAAGGTTTTAACCGTGGCCTGCGTACCCACGGGCATGAACATGGGCGTTTCAAAGGTACCGTGGGGCGTGTGCAGGCGGCCCAGACGCGCGCCGCTGCGGCTGCATTCCTTAATTAGTTCGTAGGTTACTGCGTGCTGCATATAGCCTCCTTTATAAGCTTCAAGGCCGCAAGCGGCCTTCGTTATTTTTTACTGTCCTTGATAAACATGGCGTCACCAAAGGAAAAGAAGCGGTATTTTTCCTCCACCGCCTTTTTATAGGCCGCCAGCATGATTTCGCGGCTGGATAAAGCCGATACCAGCATCAGCAGCGTGCTTTGCGGCAGATGGAAATTAGTTACCAGAGCGTCCACAAAACGGAATTGATAGCCGGGATAAATGAAAATATTCGTCCAGCTGCCGCCGGCCTTCAGCGTGCCGTCCGCTCCGGCCGATTCCAGCGTGCGCACGGCCGTCGTGCCTACGGCGATAATGCGGCGGCCCTCGGCCTTAGCCTTGTTCACAGTATCGGCAGCCTCCTGGGATACGGTATAAAATTCCCGGTGCATTTTATGGTCCTCGATATTAGCCTCGCTGACCGGACGGAAGGTGCCCAAGCCCACATGCAGCGTTACGAAAACCTCCTCGCAGCCCATGTCCTTGATCTTCTGCAAAAGCTCCTTAGTAAAATGCAGTCCGGCAGTGGGCGCTGCCGCGCTGCCGCGCTCACGGTTATACACCGTCTGGTAGCGCTCCTTATCCTCCAACGGCGCGGTAATGTACGGCGGCAAGGGCGTTTCGCCCAGTCGATCCAAAATTTCTTCAAAAATACCGTCGTAGGCAAAGCGCACTACGCGGCCGCCAAAATCCGTATGCTCGATAACCTCGCAGGAAAGCTCGTCGCTGAATTTAATCTTAGCGCCCACCTGCAGCTTTTTGCCTGGGCGCACCAAAACCTCCCAATCGGTAGCGTCCTTGCGGGTCAGCAGGAAAACCTCCACATGCGCGCCAGTATCCTTAACGCCGTGCAGACGCGCCGGAATAACGCGGGTATCGTTAAATACCAGCACGTCGCCGGGACGCAGGTAATCCGGCAAATCGTAAAAATGACGGTGCTCCAAAGCGCCGCTTTCCTTATCCACCACCAGCAGCCGCGAATGGTCGCGGGGCTCCATAGGATGCTGCGCAATCAGCTCCTGCGGCAGCTCATAATCAAAATCTGTTACTAGCATTGCTTCTCTTCTCTCTTTTATTTATCTTACCAATCTGGTTCCCGGATAGTAATGCGCCAAAATATCCTTATAGGTTATCTTTTCATCGGCGTTGACCATGCCCCGCGCGCCCCAGGCGCTAAGCCCCAGGCCGGAGCCCTTGCCCTTGCCGTGGAAAATCAGCTTTTCATCCTTACCGCCGCCCAGCATATGGTAGCTGCGCAGCAGCGTGTTCCAGACCGGCTTATCATCCTCTTTAATTTTAATGTCGATATCCTTACTGCCCACCTCGAAGCCGTAACGGTCCTCGATAGGCACCTTGAGCGTTTCCGGCGGCGGCGTGCCTGTTTCTACGTCGAATAAAACGCTGTTCAGGCCCAAAATATCGGCCAGCTCCTGGCCGCTGATTTTAGCCGTTCCGGCAATACCGGAAAGTATCAGGTACTTTACGCGCCCCGTCGGCGTTCTGTCGGAGCCCATTTCATCCAGGGGCGACAGACGCACGCTGTTCAGCTTGCCAACCACAAAGCCGCGCTGGGCCAGCTGCCCTTCCAGCAGAGCAGGCGTAGCGCGATATTCCCAGGTATATTCCGGGCTGTCGCTGTCGTAATCCTCCACGGACTGCAAATAGCCGACCTCCCTGCCCCACAGATTAACTGCGGCTTCGGTTCTGCCGCCGCTGCTGGAGGTAGTCACAGCCTGCACCGGCGTACCGTAGGCGTCCTGCAGATACTGTCCTGCCGTCGCCTGAATCAGCTTAGTAACGCCAGCCTTTTCAATGCGCGGGCCAGTGCCCGTATACTGCAGTTCGGCGTCGGTTGCCAATAAATCATAATATTCGTTTCTATTGCGCAACCGCATATACAACGCATAGGAGCGGGCGGCCACAGCCTGCGCCTTAACGGCCTCTTCGGGCCACACCACCATGGTCTTGGACGGCAAAACGCTGGCCAAATAATCCTCCAGCCCGACATAATTAATTACGGTCAGCTTATTATCCTGCAAAAGCGCCCGCAAATAGCCCTTATAGGAACGCTTGTTGATTTGCGGCAGCGCCTTACCCGGCAGAGCCTGCACATAAATGCTGCCGCCGAATTGGTGCTGCTCGTCCAGCTGCAGCCTGCCATCCTCAGTATGCAGAAAATACTTCCCCTTGGGCATTACGGTTTTCTGCCCACCGCTCATGACCTCAAATTCATCGTCACAGCTGATTTCCACTGTCGATTGCCCGACCGCCAACGCTACGCGCAGCTGTTCCGCCGCTGCCGCCGCAGAACAAAAAGCGCAGGACAGCGTTATCATAACTATCAATAACAGTTTTTTCAGCATGACTGCTCCTTACTTTACATCCAAGTTGACCATACTAATATTTTTGCTCACTCTGATAAATTTTTCCTGCGGTACTTCCGCACCGTGCTTTTTTGCCTTACGAATTTCGTAGCGGTCACGCTCGCTGAAAACGCAGCCGCAGTACTGCTGGCGGTACAGGCCCATCTCCAGGCTGATATCCACGCCCCGCTGATAACCGCTGCGAAAATCCTCATAATAAAAATTCACGCCAAATTCCTCAGCCGCCGCCTGCGCCTCGCGCTTAATCAGCTCATGCTTTTGATAAGGACTTACCAAAAGCGTAGTGCTGAAAGCGTCGAAGCCGTTTTCCTTAGCCAGCTGCGCCGCATAACGCATACGCATACGGTAGCAGAAGGCGCAGCGCACCGCAGGCTCGGCCAGCATCCCTCTAATGCATTCCTCCAGCGGATAGCTTTTATCGATAATCAGCTTGTACTGTTTCTTCTCGCAAAACTCCCGCAGCGTACTCAAGCGATGTTTAAATTCCTTGTAGGGATGAATATTCGGATTAAAAAATAAAATCGTAAAATCCACGCCGTCCGCATTCAGCGTTTCTGTCGGGTAGCAGGAGCAGGACCCGCAGCAGGCATGTAATAAAAGCTTCATGGCCGCCTCCTACTTGTTCTCGACATAAGGCACGCCCATATAGCGATAAGCCTCCCGGGTAGCCATGCGCCCCCGCGACGTGCGCCGCAGCAGACCCAGCTGCATCAGATAAGGCTCGATAACGTCCTCAATGGTGGACGCTTCCTCGCTGACTGCCGCAGCAATAGTTTCAATACCCACAGGCCCGCCGTCAAAGGTTTTGACGATGGTCTGCAAAATACGCCGATCGCTGCGGTCCAAACCGTAACGGTCCACCTCCAGCTTCGCCAGCGCTTCGTCGGCCAGCTGGCGGCCAATGCTTTCCGCACCCAAAACCTGAGCGAAATCCCGCACCCGTTTCAGCAGGCGGTTAGCAATACGCGGCGTACCGCGGCTGCGGCGGGCAATTTCAGCAGCCCCGTCCGCAGCGATTTTCACGCCTAAAATATCGGCCGCGCGGGTAATAATATACTGCAGCTCCTCGGGCTTATAAAATTCCAAGCAGCACTGCACGCCAAAGCGGTCGCGCAGGGGCGCGGCAATAGCGCCTAAGCGGGTCGTCGCGCCAATCAGCGTAAAGTGGGGCAAATCAAGCCGCACGCTGCGGGCCGCAGGCCCCTTGCCGATGATGATATCCAGCGCAAAATCCTCCATGGCAGAATAAAGTATTTCCTCCACCGTTTTGGACAGGCGGTGAATCTCATCGATAAACAGCACGTCGTTATCGCCCAAATTAGTCAGAATCGCCGCCAAATCCCCCTGACGCTCGATGGCCGGACCGCTGGTAACGCGAATATTTACGTTCAGCTCATTGGCAATAATGTTCGCCAGCGTCGTCTTGCCCAGGCCGGGAGGCCCAAAGAGCAGCACATGGTCCAGCGCCTCGTGGCGGGCGGCTGCCGCTTTGATAAAAACTGAAAGATTGTCCTTGACCTGATTCTGTCCGATATATTCATTTAAAAGCCGCGGACGCAGGCTGTACTGCCAACCGTCGCTTTCCTGCTCCGCTCCGGCAATAATTCTCTCGTCAAATTCCATTATTGCCCTCCATTTATCTATTATCTATGTGCTATCTATGCTGCGCAAACAGCTTTAAAGCGCGCCGCAGAATTTCCTCGCCGCTCAGCTTGTCCACGTCTTCTATCCGCTTGATAACGGGCACTATTTCGCTGTTGCTGTAACCCAGGGAAAGCAGCGCCTCCATGGCCTCCGCCACCGCGCCGCTGCCTCCGGCAGCTACGCTCTCGCCAAAATCGTTTCCGGCCTCCGCCACTGCGCCGCCCACCTTATCCTTCAGCTCCAGCAGCATGCGCTCAGCCGTTTTCTTGCCAATGCCCGGCAGCTTGGTCAGCACCTTAATATCACGGTTCTGCACGGCCAGATAAAAGGCGTCCGGCTTTACGGCGGACAAAATGCCCAAAGCCATCTTGGGTCCTACGCCGCTGACCGACAGCAAAAGCTCGAACAAATCGTAATATTCCTGACTTAAAAAACCGTACAGCAAAACAGCGTCCTCACGCACCGCCGTATGCACATGCACACGTACGCTGCCGCCTAGGGACAGCTGCGCCAAATGCGCTCCCGGCATAAATACCCTGTAGCCTACGCCGCCAGCCGTATCGATAATACAGCAATCAGCGCCCAAATAGGCAACGCTGCCCTTCAATGAACCGATCATTTATCTGCCCTCCTGCCATGCGCGGGTCGAAGCGGTATTAACGCCGCAAATAGCCGCCGCCAAAGCGTCCGCCGTATCGTCGGGCTTAATCTTCTCCCGTATGTTCAGCAGATGCATCACCATGTAAATGACCTGCTCCTTAGAAGCGTTGCCCGTGCCGACCACGCTCTGCTTAATCTGCATGGGCGTAAATTCCAGCACCGGCAGCCCGTGATTAGCGGCCGCCAGCAGCGCCACGCCCCGGGCCTGCCCTACGGGAATCGCCGTGGTTACGTTGCGGTTAAAGAACAGCTTTTCAATACTCATAAAATGAGGATGAAAATGCTCGATAATCGCGCTCAAATCGTCGTAAATTTTTTTCAGCCGCAGCTCCGGCAGCATATCCTTATCGGTCATCACCGAGCCGTAATACACAGGCCGCAGACGGTTGCCCGTCATATCCACCAAGCCGTAGCCGCAGATAGCGGTACCTGGGTCAATACCTAAAGCCAGCATCACAAATCCTCACAAAAACAGAAAGCAGACAAAAACTTGCCTGCTTTCCCAAATCTTATTCCTCGTCGTCGTCCGGCAAGTCAGCGTTGGTGTAAACGTCCTGCACGTCGTCGCAATCGTCCAAGGCGTCCAGCATCTTCTGTACCTTTTCGGCATCCTCGGCGGATAACTCGGCCATAGTGTCCGGCACCATGGTGATTTCGGACATGGCAACCTCGATGTTGTTGTCAGCCAAAGCCTTTTCCACATCGTCGTAAGCGGCGGGGTCGGTAACGATTTCAAAGCCTTCCTCATCGCTCTTAATGTCCTCAGCGCCTGCGTCCAAAGCAATCATCATCAAATCGTCCTCGGTAACGCCGGTTTCCTTGCTTACGGCAAAAATGCCCTTTTGCTTGAACATATAGCCTACGCAGCCGGTAGCGCCCAAATTGCCGCCGTGCTTGGAAAATACGTGGCGGATATCTGCCGCGGTGCGGTTGCGGTTATCGGTCAGGCAGCTGACCATCATTGCTACGCCTGCCGGGCCGTAGCCTTCGTAGGTAATCTCCTCAAAGCTTTGGCCTTCCAATGCGCCTGCGCCCTTTTGAATAGCGCGTTGAATATTATCCTTGGGAATATTGTTGGCCTTAGCCTTGGACAGAGCCAGCTTCAGCTTCATATTGCCGGTAGGGTCTGCGCCGCCCATACGCACGGCAATGGTAATCTCTCTGCTGATCTTAGTAGTGATCTTGCCGCGCAGCGCGTCAGCTTTACCTTTTTTATGTTTAATGTTTGCCCATTTAGAATGTCCTGACATACTTAAATTCCTCCAAACTTATCTTATTCAAAAAATTAAGCATTCACTTTAATATTTTACCACGCGCACACCTATTTGACAACTGCGGCAGCGCAGGAAAATAGCCAAGTTTAGTCAACTCGCTCCGGCTATTTTTCCAACACCGGCCTGATGCTGTCGTAATGCAGGAAAATTCCCTGCGCCGCCAAGGCTTTAATCTCGTCCAGCGTCGCCAGCTTAAACTCCAACGCTTCGTCAGGCCGTAGCCTTACGTCGCCGGCAGTAAAGTCCATAGTAAAGCGATAGCAGTCCACAAAGTAATTGTCGCCCTCGCCGGGGTTTTCCCTGTGATAAGTCAGCAGCGGTTCGCCCGGCACAGCGGATACGTCCAGCCCAGTTTCCTCCAAAACCTCGCGGTTGACGGCAGCCCGCGAGCTTTCCCCCGCCATAACGGCGCCCCCCGGCACCTCCCACCAACCGGCGGCCCAGGCTTTGGTCAGCACGCGGCGGGTAATCAAAAAGCGCCCGTCAGTATGCCGCACTACGCCCAGCACCGTCAAATGGTATTCGCCGTCCTGCAAAATCCAGTCATTGCGCTGCATCGTGCGCCCTGTAGGCCGCTTATCGCGGTCATATATATCCCATAATTCCATGCTTATGCCTCCTTGATTTATATAGAATACTTCTACCTCAGCAATCGCGGCAGATACTTAAAAATCACATACAAGCCCGCAGTCAGCGCCCCGAAAAGGCTGACGCTGTCCACATCAATATAGCCCAGGCGCAGGCTGTTAAGCCCAGCAATAAAAATCATATTAAGCCACATAAAGCCGTAAAACCACAAAAAGGCCTGCACATACCAAGGCGGCTTTTTATGAACGGTTTCGCGCTCATTTGCATCAGGTTCCATGGCGTTCCTCCTCCAGCACCTGCACAGCGTCCAGCTGCTTATGCAGCCGCGCCACATAACGGCTGCCTCCCTGCAGCGCAGCCTGTGCCTCGTCCAGCTTTTTGCCGCTCTTATCCAAGGCTGCCTGCAAACCCTCCAGCTCCTGCTTTACCTTATGCAGCAGCTGCCAAACCTCCGTAGTGCGCTGCTGCACGGCCAAGGTACGAAACCCCAGCTGCAGGCTGTTAACCAAAGCCGCCAGCGTCATAGGCCCGGCCACGCAAACGCGGTACTGCCGCTGCAGGCTCTCCGCCAGGCCCGGCACATTCAGCGCTTCGGCAAACAAGCCCTCGCAAGGCAAATACATAACGGCAAAGTCCGTAGAATAAGGCGGGCAAATATACTTATCGCAAATATCCCTAGCCTCGCTTTTCAGTCTGCGCTCCAGCTGCTTTGCCGCCGCTTCGGCAGCGGCGGCGTCGCCAGTCTCCCGCGCCTGCTGCAAACGCTGGTAATCCTCCAGCGGGAATTTAGCGTCGATAGGAAGCAGCACCTCCTGCTCGCTGCGGCCTGGCAGCCGCAGCGCGTACTCCACCCGCAGTCCGCTGTGAGGGCGGACCTCCGCGTTTTCCACATAGCGTCCCTTATCTAAAATGTCCTGCAAAATATTTCCCAGCTGCATTTCGCCCCAGGTACCGCGCACCTTAACATTGGATAAAATACGCTTTAATTCGTCCACGCCGCCGGACAGGCTCTGCACCTGCCCCAGCGTCGCGTGTACCTCCTGCAGGCGCTGGCTGACCTGGGAAAATTTCTGCTCCAGCGATTCGTTCAAACGCTCGTCAACAGTCAGGCGAATACGTTCCAAATTTCTATCCGTCAAATCAGCCAAACGCGCTGCGCGCTTATCCAGCTGCTCGCTGAGCCTGTCACTGGCCGCCTGGTTTTCCATCCGCGCCGCCCGCGCCAAGGTGCTTTGCTCGCCCCGCAGGTCGTATAACGCCTCCAGCAAGCGCCGCTCTGTCAGCTCCAACCGCTGGCTCGCTCCGTCCTGCCGCGTTCTGCGCTGCTGCCACAAAAGCGCCGCTACCAGCGCCAGCAGCGCCAAAATGCTGATCAATAAAATTATCGTAATCGTTTCCATAGCAACCTCCATCGACGCTTTTATTATAACAAAAGATGCCCCGTTAGCCAATAATCTTCGAACAAAATTTTTCTTATTGCGCCGCGGATAAATTGCCGCGCGCTAGTTACAGCCAACGTAAAATAGTGTATAATAGAGCATAAGATTACAAAGCCTTGAGGTACGCATTATGAACGACAATCAAGAAACGCAAAACGCTCTAAGCAGCCCCGATAAAATTTTACAGGCGGCTACGCGGCTTTTCGCCCACGATGATTTCAATTCTGTTTCCATTAAGCAGATAGCGGCTGCCAGCGGCGTCAACAGCGCTCTTATTTCCTATTATTTCGGCGGCAAAAAGAATCTGTATCAGGAGGTTCTTTACGCCGAGTCCGACAAATTTTTAAAATTACAGGACGATATCCGCAGCCACAGCGAATCGCCCCTGCAAAAGCTGCGCAGCTATGTGGATTCCATTGCGGAAATGCAGCTGGAGCAGCCCTATAATATTCATTTAATCTACCGCGAGCTGCTCAGCCCCCAGCCCATGTTTGAAAACTATGTCAAGAATAAGCTGTACCGCATTCATCAGTTCATGGCCGATTTAGTCAATGACGCTATCGCCTGCGGCGAAATCGTCACGGCGATTAAGCCCACCCACGTGGCCTTTACGCTGGAAGGCATTATTATGTTCTTTTTCTTGACGAAAGGGCAGATCAGGCAGATAGGTAATTTTGACCTGCGGACAGAAACGGATTACCTGCTGCAAGCCCTGGACTCTTATTTATCGTCGCTGAGCCAAAAATAAAATAAGAAAAAGCGCAGCCTGCCGGTTAGCGTACCTGTAAAGTACGTTAGCCGACAGGCTGTTTTGTTACGCTATTTATTCCCCCTGTCTTACCAAAAAGCGGCAAAACAGGGATACTGCGCTATAAAATCTTTTTTTATTTGGCTTCGTTAAGCTTTGCCTTAATAAGCTCTAATATAAGCTCTTCCCTGCTCATTGTGGCAAGCAAATATTTCTTCCAGCAAGCCTTATTTGCTTTCCGCTGCCAGCATTTCAGAATGCTTTGCCTGCTGCACAGCTACTGCGGCGTCCTCGGCGGCTTTTTTAGCAGCCGTCTCCTGCGCCAGTTTTTTTCTGGCAGCTTTTTCCTTTTCAGCTTTCAGCATTGCTTCCGGAGATTTACGGCCAAATTTCCAGGTAGCGCCCACGCCTGCCATGTATTCCTCGCCGGCAGTAGAAATGCTGAAACTTACCATTACGTCACGGTTGGGATAATGGAACGCGCCCAAAGCCAATCCTGTTTTATCGCGGTATTGTCCTACGCCTACAGCAACCTCTGTAGGAGCTGCGGGGTCGTAGCCCATGGTATGCAGGTTGGCGATGGCGGCGGCCATGGCGCCAACTTTTTCTACGCGGTTATCCAGCTTGTCGATTTTGCTGTCCAAACGCGAAACTTCGCCGTCAAATTTTTGCTCGATGCGCTTTTCTTCATTTTGGGCACGGTTTGTTTCTGCGTCAACCTTACCCTCAATGCGGGCATCCTCATTTTGGCGTTTCGTTTCTTCCGCCTTAACCGCGGCATCCAGCTTGCCTGCGGCAGTGGTCAAATCATCGCCTTTAGCAATATAGTTTTCACTGCTATATTGAGTGTCTCCTACCTTACCGTTTACGTCAGCGATAGCCTCTTTGTTGGCATCGATTTGCTCCTGATTGTGATTTACACGGCTTTCAAAATACTCGCGATTGCTCTCTATTGCTTCTGTATTAGCGGCAATATTCTTTCCATTCGTCGCTATTTGCTCTTTGTTATCAGCAATATCCTTCGTATTGGTAGCAATAGCATTATCCTGCTTTTCATTCGTAACGTTAATGCCGTCGATTTGTTCCTGCGTTGCAGCGGCGTTACGGTCAATCTTCTCGTTCAATGTATCGTCTGCATTTTGACGTGCAGCGGCTTCCTCAGCAATACTCTCCCTATTTTCTCTAACCTCACCCTCGATGCGCTTTTCTTCATTTTGGGCACGATTTGTTTCTGTGTCAACCTTACCCTCGATGCGAGTATCTTCCTTTTCGCGTTCCGTTTTTTCCGTCTTAACTGCCGCATTTACATAGTCCTTATCAGCTGCATTACTTAATACCTGATCCATCCTCTCAACCCGCTGATCTATCCTCTCAACCTGATTATTAACGGCTTGCAAATCACTATACCTAGCCGCATTTCCTCCTACCGGTCCGTTCAAATTCGCCGCCTGAGCTTCCATGCTTACGAAGCTCATACTGCCGAGGACAAGACCCAACGCTATTGCTTTAGCCAAATTTTTACTCTTCATTACAAAACACACTCCTTAATCAAGCTTCTAAATTTTGCTTGCTGATATGCCGTGCCATTAAGGCGCAGCGTAGAGTAGAAAAGAAAAAGCTTCTACTTTCTCTTTTAGAATAGCTCATTAAAATTATCTTTTCCAGAGCGTATTCCCGCCAAACGCTGTATTTTATCCGTCGTAAGTCCGCCGTTTTTCCGCACACAGCAAAAAACCGCTCCCCACCAAAGGAAAGCGGCTAAGCGTATATAAAACGAATCTAAATTGCTTCGTCTACCCACGCGTCGTTATAAAAATTTATAATTAAATCAATGCGCGACGAGCTGCCGGTTTTTTCGTAAATGCTCGTCAAATATCGTTGGCACACGCGCTCTGAAATATACAGCCGTTCGGCAATGCGTTTGGCTGTAATATCCGATGTGATTGCCAGCGCGAGTACCTCGCGTTCTTTGTCTGTCAAATTACTTAAAGCAGCAAAATGCGCCAATCTTTTTTCCGATGAAAGCTGCTTACCGTCCGGTCCGGCAGGAGGCGCAGAGGTAAAATCCGTAGGCGCAGGCAGAATCGTCTCCGTAAAATCGATGCCACCCTGCGCTTCGCATCCCGTATCTTCAGGCTCTCCCGGCGTTTGCGGCTCTGTGTCGCCGGTATGCTTTTCCCGCTCCGCATTCGCAAGCTTTTTTGCGCTGCGCGCCTTCATCAGGCAGGGCAGACAGATAAGCGTCAGCAAACATAATGCCGTGGGCAAAAGCAGCCAGCCGTTTTCGTTACACCCGACAAAATACATAAATGGCAATAAAACCAGGCTTTCCAGCAAAAGATAAAAAACGCACAGCTCCAGCACCAGCGTTTTGCGCCGCCACAGCCTGCCAAACAAATTATGCCCAAAGGTATAAATAAAATACACTGTCAGCGTGCAAAGCACACCGCCGCCATAATACGGCAGCAGGCAAGCGGGAGCAAATTCGTCCGCACGGTTGCGCAGTGGTACTTCCGCCAGCAAAAAGAAAAAGCAATAAAATCCTAAAAACAGCGCCATGCGTTTACGCGCCAACAAAAAATCGCCGAATTGCATACCTGCCCTCCTTATCTGCCATATAGGCGTCAGTCCGCCATAAATAACTTACGGAAATCGTATCACACTATCCATGTACGCGGCAGGCCGTAATTCCGCAAAACATTTTCGATTGTACGTCGTAATCCCGCCAAAAGAAATTTTTGTTAAGCTGCACAAAAAAACAGGCCCGCATAAACCTGAACCAATCAAATTCATGCGAGCCTGCTGCGTTGTGCAAGTCCTTCTTATTCTTCTATTTCATTGTACAGCGCCTTAACAGCCGCTTCGGCCAGCGCGCCGATGCTGGACACGCTGCGCTCCTGGGGCAAGCCGGAAGCGTCGTAGCCCAAGGGCAGCTCCGTGCAGGCCGTCATTACGGGCACGTCGTGCTCCCGCCACAATTCCTCAACAAGTTGGCGTGTCAGCGCTCCTGCCTCCGCAAATTTATTGGCTTTCACAAAATCAATAACCCGCTGGGCTTTATCGCTCTGCTCCTCGTTGGGAATGAATAATTTCAGGCCGTGCTTGGCCGCGTACTTTTGGTACAGCCCGCAGGCCCGCGTCCCCTTGGTGGAAAGCATCCACGCTCCCTCCGGCGCGATAGCCTTCGTCGCCAACACCGTGCTTTCCACAATATGAATCAGCGGCCTGGGCAGCTGCTCTGCGAACTGGTCGATAAAATAATGCGCCGTATTGCAGGGCACAGCCAAAACGTCCGCGCCCATATCGCACAGCTGCAATAAACCGGCACGCAGGCGCGGCAGCGGCGACGGCCCCTTGCCAAAAATCGCCGTTCCCCGATCAGGGATTTCGGCGTCGCCGATCATATACACCACTGGATGCTCCTGGTCCGTAGCAGCGGGGCACTTAGCCGCCAGCTGGCGCAGAAATTCCGCGGCGGCGGCGGGCCCCATGCCGCCCAAAACGCCTAAGCGCTTACCATTCTTTACATATTTCTTAGCCATTATCCAGCCCCTCTTTCCTGACAAATTGTTCCTGTCGTAAAACGCGCAGGGAAAATTTACTTTTTGCAGCTCTTACCGCTGCTCCAGCAAATAAATATCGCTGATTTCCTTTATCGTATGCACATTAGTGGGAATCTGCTTGGTTTTCAGCACGCGGCGGTATTCCAAACCGCGCACCAGAATATATTTATGCTGGCCGCTGCGCAGCGCTTCGGCTAAAGCGCCGGTTTTAGGCAGCATTTCAATGCCGGGCTTGCCCGCGTAATACATAAAGCCGGGGCGCAGAAATTTATCCACATAAATAGGAACGCTGCCGTCGCACTGCTCCCGATAAACGCCGCTCATCGTTTTCACGCTGAAACGTTCGGCGATAACCGGCAGCACAAAAGCAAAAGCCACGCACATAGTCACCACGCCAATCAGCGCGTGCAGCCAGGCCGCCATTTGAATATCGCGGTAATACCACAGGGTAAAGACAGCCGCCGCGCCCATAATCAGCGTCATGGCTCCCAGCATAACCAGGCTGAAAGACGCTTCCGGCAAATATTGACTGCCAAAAATCCAACCTACGCCCAGCAGCGCAAACATCAACCCGCTGCCCGCCATCCAGCTGTAAAAGGTCGTATTGTGGCGCAGCTTCGCCAGCATGCGCGAAATATTCCAGCCGATAATCACCGCCAAAGCCGGGAACATGGGCAGAATATAGGACACCAGCTTAGTTTGGCAAATAGTGAAAAAGATAAAGACGAAGCCCCACCAAACGTGGAACAGCAGTAGCTGGCGCATATCGTCGATGCGGCTGTCGCTGATGGACGCTTTTATGGACTGCGCCAGCAGGCCCGTCCAGGGAAACATACCCAAAATCACTCCGGGGAAATAGTACCAGAAGGTAACGCGGTTAGCGTGCTCCGGCGTGGTAAAGCGCGTCAGATTGTGGAAGCCCAGAAAGGTTTCAATAAATTCCATGCCATGCACTGTATACATAGCGTAATACCAAGGCGAAGCCAGTAAAAAATACAGCAGCAAGCCGCGAATTACGTGCATACGCAGAATTTCCCGCAGCTGTCCCATGATTACTAAATAGATAAAAATGATCGCGCCGGGAAAAACAATGCCGATGGGGCCTTTGGTAACGGTAGCCAGCGCCATGCAGACATACATCAGCCAATATTTTTTATGCGCAAAGCTCAAAATTGCTCCCGTCATAAAAAAGAGCAGCGTCGTATCCGTCACCGCCGCCTTGCCCATATAAAAGAACTGCACGCAGCTGGTTAAAATTATAGCAGACCAAAAACCGGCCCGCTCGTTAAAGAGCTTGGTCGTGGAAACGTAAATCATTATAGAAGTAAAGCAGGCCATGAGCGCCGCCGGAAAGCGAGCGGCAAATTCGCTAAAGCCAAAAAGCATTTGCGATAACGCCACCAGCCAATAATACATGGGCGGCTTATCGTACCAATAAGCGCCAAAAATCCGCGGCGACAAAAAATCGCCCGTCTGGAGCATTTCGCGCGCCGTTTCCGCATAAACCGGCTCGTCCGGATCCAGCAAGGGCACGCCGCCCAGGCCGAACATAATCGTAAAGAGCGTCAGTCCCGCAATAAGCAGCAGGCTGTTTTTCTCAAGCTGTTTCATCCCTATCCCCTTACAAAAAATCCTCCAAAAAATAAAACGCCGCTCCTATTGCCGCAGATAATCGGCATAGGTCAGGCTGACGCCGCGCTCCAAATCCATGGACGGACAAAATTTCAAAAGCTGGCAGCAACGCGTATTATCCAAAACGGAGCGCAAAATATCGCCCTTCCGCGCCGGTCCGTAGTCAACGGCAAAATCATGCCCCACCGCCTTGCGGAAGGCCGCCAACAGCTTGTTCAGCGACGTTTCCTGCCGCGTGGAAACATTAATAATATTATATCCGGGCAGCTGCACAGACCGCAGCAGCGCCTCGGCAATATCGCCGGCATAAACAAAATCGCGAGTCTGCTCGCCGTCGCCAAAAACGGTAACGCCCTTGCCCTGCGCCAACAAACGGCAGAAGATGCTGACTACGCCGCCCTCGCCGCCTGCGCCCTGGCGCTCGCCGTAAACATTGGCAAAGCGCAGCACAGTAGCATCGACGCCATACAAATCATGATACAGCCGCAGGTAATGCTCGCTGGCAAACTTAGTCAGCCCGTAAAACGACGTGGGCAGCGGCTGTTCCGTTTCCCGCAGCGGAATATTTAGATTATCGCCGTACACTGCGGCGCTGGACGAAAAGCTGATATGCTTGACGCCATAGCGGCGGCAGCATTCCAGCACGTTGATTAACCCGCGCAGATTAACGTCGCAGTCCTCGCTCGGATGCTCCAAAGAATAAGGCACCATAGTCTGCGCCGCCAGATGGATAACCGCATCGAAACGTTCGACGGCAAAAACGCTTCGCAAAAACGATTCGCGCACATCGCCGCGCACAAAGCGTATGTTTTCCGGCACGTACTCGCGCAAGCCGCTGGACAAATTATCGTAGACCAGCGTATCGATATCCCGGCGCTTTGCCAAAAGCTGCAATAAATGCGAACCGATAAACCCGGCGCCGCCGGTTACTAATAATTTCATATATTTCATCTCCTAAGATTTTTTCATAAGATCGTAATCGTCCAAGCTTAATAAAATATGAACCTTTTACCGAGAAGCCGCGTCCTTCCCCGGCTTCGTTTTGCTTTTCACCGAAGCCATATTCAAAACGTCGGAACCGAACGCCCTGATCGTCACGAAAGCGCCCAGCAAGAACGGCAGATATTCCGCCGTAAAACGCCATAAAACGGCCATGATGCCCTCCACGCCTTCGGGAAGAATATTGGAAAACAAAACTACGAAGCCGGCCTCGGCAATGCCGCTGCCGCCCGGCGTCGGCGAAAAGTACAGCACCAGATTGAGCAGCACCATACGCCCCATAACCTGAACTAAATCGAAATCAATATTTAAACCGGCAAAATAAGCCGGAACCGTAGCGTAAATAAAGAGCAGGCTCAGCCCCGATTCCACAAAGGCCCGCAGCACCATCATGGGATGACGCCCCATAACGATTACCGCGTGCTTGAACTGCTGATACCAAATATAACAATTGCGGCGCGTAGTATAAGAAAATTTTCTGGTAAACCAAAAAATTATTCTCTCCGGATAACGGGTGCGCATCAAAAGCACGGCGATAACAGGCAACGAAATGAAGGCCACCGAAACTACCGACAACACCGACGCAGGCATCCACTTAACGATATCCCTATCGCTGTGCAGCACCACCGGCACCAGCAAAATCAAAAAGGAAATAGACATTATGGTGCGCACCAGCACCACCACCGTGGATTTGGCCACAGGCACGCCCGCCTTACGCATGAACATAACCTGCGCGATAGCCCCGCCGCTGGCTCCCGGCGTTACCAGCGCCAGAAAATAATTGCTGAGCACCACGTTGACCACCTGCTTCAAGGTCAGCTGCCCGTCCGTAATGCTGGCCAGCGTCAACAAACGCAGACCGTCGAACAGCAGCCCCACCGTCAGGCAGCCCAGCGCTAACAAAATGCAGCGCGGTTCAAACAGCGTCAGATAATCCAACGCCCGTATGTCGAATGTAAAGTAAATAACTGCCGCAGAAATCAACAGCACAAAGCCGAAGAGCACCGTTAAGCGCAGTAATAATTTCTTATTCATTTATCCAATCCACCAAAATTTATCAGCGTCACGCCCTGCCGCGCAAGCAGCGCCTTATTGCCGGCGTCCAGATACGCGTCCAGTTCCTCCCGCCAATGGTACTGCCAGCTGAATGCTTCGCTCAAGGCGGCGGTATCCAAGCCGGGATGAGTCATAATTTCGCTGACGCCCTCCGGCAAAGCGCGGATAATATTGCCAACCAAAGTGGCGTTTAAACGCCCTCCGGCCAGCATGCCGAAAAAATGCTGCGGATGGCGCACGCCCCTGCCGTCGGCAGCCATCGCCGCCATATCGGCGCAAAAGCTCAGGCCGCAGCGCCCTATTTTGCGTCCCAGCCCTGCGGCAAAGCCGCCGCTGAAACCATAAGGCTCCTTAGGAATGCGTATTCTCTTTATATTATACTCATTGCAAAGCTTTAACACAAGCAGGTTGATCAAGGGCAGCACATGAGTGTGCTGATGGCTGTCGATATGCGTAATCGCCAGCCCCGTAGCCAAAACCTTTTCGATCTGCGCCCGCAGCTCTGCCTCCAGCTCGCTTCTGCTGACGGTGCCGGTGTAAAAGCGTTTGGCAAAGGCCACGTAATCTGTCGGCAGCAGACCGTCGTCCCCCACCAGTGTCGGCACCTGAGAAGCAGGCAGCACCGTCGCTACGCTGCCCACCAGCGTTAAGTGGATGCCAATGCCAAGTCCAGGATTAGCCTTCGCCAAGGCCACAGCCTCCTCATAAGCCGGAGCGCCGGGCATCAGCGAGGTACTGGTGATGAAGCCTTCACGGTAGCCCTTGATAATCCCTTGGTTGATAAGCGTATGCAAACCGAAATCATCGGCGTTGACGATTAATTTTTTCATTATTAAAGCCTCTTATAATTGTCAAGCTGCATTTTGCCAATTA
>ERZ779895.2295-NODE-2295-length-17632-cov-25.205723_pt1 | contig 17632 bp, 20 predicted proteins | sample MGYA00511093_ERZ779895 | MGnify/ENA primary metagenome ERZ779895 (study PRJEB29588, sample SAMEA2142970) | human gut metagenome | biome: human gut; feature: human-associated habitat; material: faeces | place: Denmark | collected 2008/2010 ... | reverse complement strand
TGGCGCAACAACAATAGCGTGCGTTCAATCTCCCGGTTTGCCATGACCGCCATCCTGCTCTTGCCCGTACACCGTTGAGCCGTGGCGTTCCACAGCCTCACGTCCACCTTGAACTTGCAGGAGAACTGCGCGATAGAGTTGTTCTTACCCCTGACGGCTATCCTGCCCATGAGGGGCGACAGCCCGTCCTTGTCCTGTCCGCTACGCTTGATGTAGAGCAGCACTTTCATTTCTGTCTTCATTGCCATAACTTTTTTGGTTGCAATATTAGTGATACATTGCCGACCGACAGAATTGGAAACGGGGCAGAACGGCGCAAACGGAACGGACGCTGCTAAATCTGCGGATTTGAAGCCCCTTCCGCACGTATAATGCTTGTTTACAAGCATTAGAAACGCTGTTTTTCAGGCTTCAGGCAGGTAGCGGAACAGGTAATGACTTGGTAGCGGAAGCCTTGCATTATCCTGCCTTTCCCTGCTGTTTGGCTGTAATGGCAAACAATAGAAAAACCGCTTATTTACAACGCTTTGCGTTTGTCTTTCTCTAAACCTATCTTCCTTGCTTTGATGCTTCTTTCTTCGTTCACCGGTCTGGCGTATGTGGACATCATGTTGCTCCATCCGCACCATATCGGCAGGACGGCGGACGGCAGGCGTTACATCCGCATCAACCGGAAGAAGACCAACGTGGAGGCGTTCATCCCCCTGCACCCGATAGCGGAACAGATACTCGACCTCTACAACACCACGGACGACACCAGGCCCGTGTTCCCGCTTCCAAGCCGTGACGAGATGTGGTTCGAGATACACGAACTGGGCGTGGCGATAGGGCGGAAGGAAAACTTGTCCTACCATCAAAGCAGGCACTCCTTCGGAACTTTTTTGATTTCGGAGGGAATACCAATAGAGAGCATCGCCAAGATGATGGGGCACTCCGGCATAAAAACCACCCAACGGTATGCGGAAGTAACGGACAAGAAAATTTCAAAGGACATGGACAACCTGATGGCGGTCAGAATGATGTACGGAACAGGCAAATGGTACAAAAGGCAAGAATTGCCAAAAGAAACAGACTTTGATAATGGGCAAATAGGGTAATGAATATGGAACGCGGAATCATCACAATCACGGAAAACGGGGCGGTCGCTATGCCGACCGCTCCCGTATGGATGACGCAGCAGGAAATGTCCGATGCGTTCAATTTGTTCGGTTGCTATGTCCGCAAGGTCATTGCTGCCATCTACAAGAACAAGGAACTGTCGGAGGAAGAAACGGTGCGCCATGTCAGGCAGGACGGAAGGATAAGCTATGATGTGTTCAGCCTTGAAATGGTGGTCGCCGTCGCTTTCAAGCTGCGGAGCAGGGAATGTATGGCTTTCAGACGGTTCGTTGTGGAATGCCTGACTACGAGCCGCAATAGCAAGCCGATAAACCTTTTCTTTTCGCTCTCTCCATATAATGGTTTGAGAGTGAACAATTAGAAAAGGTGAAAGGAAGAACAGCCGACAACAGGCAGGAAAGGCAAATTCTCCGTTGTCGGCTTCTTCATCATGGGACGGCAGGCATTATGTGCCGACACGCCTGAATGCTTCGCGGTAATTGGCGGCAAGCATCTTTTCGATGTCCGATTCCTTGTAGAGAATCTTTCCACCCAACTGATAGTAAGCAATCATCCCGTTGTTGCGGTAGTCCTGCAAGGTACGGCGGCTCACTTTCAGCCGTTCCGAAACCTCCCTGTCCGTCAGGAAGCGTTCGCCGCCCAATGTCGGACGGCTGTTTGCCACGAGATTCTCGATGCCGTCCAGCAGACGGTCAAGCGTGTCGCCGAACTGGGCTACCAGCGCATGGTTCTTGGTTATCATTTCACTCATTGTCACGTTGGATTTAGTGGTAAGACAATAATAATCAAACGACTCTGTCCGTCCGTTTGCCCTCAATTAGTTTTACGATGCTCAGCACATCCTCCGGCTTGTAAAATACCTTGTGGTTAATCTGCGAATAGGCCAGCGTGCCGTTGTCGCGTAGCGTCTGCAACGTGCGCGGGCTGATGTTGAGCTGTCGGCAGACTTCCGGGTTGTCCATCCAGCGGTTTAATGACTTGCCGCCCTGCTTGGTAAGGAGGGCATCCACACGTTCCGCGAAACGGCTGAACTTTGCTGCCATTTCCTCGAACGCCTCTTTCTGAATAATCAAAATTTCCATTGTCGATACTGCTTTTAATGTTGATACTTGGTTTTTGCCTGCAAAGTAAATCTGTATTCTCCGTAATGAGATGGATATGCGATTAGGTGGCAGCTTGTGGCATTTTGCTGTCCCAATCCTTCACACTCCGGGAATATCGTTTTGCATGGCAACGCAAAGTAAAGACAAGGTTGGCAAAAGTCAATCACTTTGTGCCTGCGTGGAAGCATTTGGCACCGGTATGGAAGCCTGTGGCGTTATTATATGAAGTGACACTGCAAAATGGTTGCAAAATCTAAATTGTAAATAAAGCTATTTCATTCGTGACCTTATCCTGCTTAAACTTGTCTGCGTAATGCCAAGATACGAGGCTATGCTGCCCAATGGCAGCCGTTGCAAGAGTTCCGGATCCATCTCAACCAGTTGCCTGTAACGCTCTGAGGCGATAGCTGAGAGCATGGAGATTAATCGTTGTTCAGTCTCCATAAGTTCCATTTCCGCATACCGTCGTCCCCAATTAGCAATATGCAAATCTTCCAAAAACAATTCCTGCAATTTCTTCCTCTTCAAGACATACAGAACAGAATCCTCCATCAGTTCCATTGTCTCATATCCAGCCTCGTCGTTTACATATCCTTTCATAGAAACAATGGTAGCACCTTCCTTGCCTATCCAAAACGTAATTTCTTTTCCGTCAACATAAGTAAAAGCCCTGACAATACCCTGTTTAATGAAAAATATATCTTTCTCTACCTTGTTTATTTCCAATATATGAAATCCTTTAGGCAATGTAATCTCTGACATACAACGATGCAATTTGTCTAAAGACTCTTCAGGCAGAGGGTATCTTAAACTTAAAATCTGTTCCAGTTCCATACTCCATCAACACTTATCACCCTGCGAAGGTAACAAAAAGATGCGTCATAAATCAGGAAGCATGTCTCTTTTTGTCAAATGCGAAATCATTTTTTGCCAAATGTAAAAAGGTTTAGTGTAAGATGTACCTACTTTTGCATCGAACTTTAACACGGAATAATATGGAACATGATTTTTTGGAGATTATTAAAACGCGACGCAGTTGTCGTAAATTTCAGGACAGACAAATTTCTCGCGTGGAATTGGATGCCGTACTTGAAGCAGGAACTTACGCACCTTCAGCAGGAGGGCGCCAAAGTGCGTTTATCGTAGCTGTGCAGAATAAAGAGCAGCGCAAAAAACTGGCTGCAATGAATGCGGCAGTAATTGGATCCAAATCAAATCCTTTTTACGATGCTCCCACTTATGTATTGGTTTTTGCTCCCTCAAATGCTCATACTGCTATCGAGGATGGAACTTGTGTGCTTGAAAATATGATGCTTGCAGCTCATGCCTTGAACTTGGGAAGCTGTTGGGTTCATAGAGAGAAAGAAATGTTCATCACGGATGAAGGGAAAAAGATGATAAGGTCATGGGGGCTGCCTGACGGACTGATGGGCATCGGTGCTTTGGCATTGGGCTATCCTGATGGCAAACCAGCGCCTGCCGTCACACGAAAAGAAGGGTATTACCGTATAATTAGATAAAAATGTCACACAATTTACTCAAGGCGATTTTTTATGAATTGGATTATCTTATTATTGGCCGGACTCTTTGAAGTAAGCCTGACTTTTTGTTTGGGGAAGACTCGGGCCGCATCCGGTTTCGAGTTCTATCTTTGGGGTGGAGGTTTTCTTATCTCCACAATATTAAGCATGACGCTGCTTGCCAAAGCCGTGCAAACATTGCCGTTAGGCACAGCTTATGCCATTTGGACGGGTATTGGGGCGGTAGGTACGGTCCTGATAGGCATTTTTGTCTTTAAGGAACCGGCCACACCGATACGCCTTTTCTTCCTGTTCACGTTGATAGCGTCTTTGATAGGTTTGAAGATTGTTTCTTACTGAAAGGGGAATACATGAAATATGAATTGAAAGCCAACCAGGGTATTCCGGCTTCATTGCTGGTCATGCTTTCCATTGCAACCGGATTATCAGTCGCCAACTGTTACTATAACCAGCCCTTGTTGGGCAGTATAGCCACAGATTTTAAAATAAATGATTTATCCGCCAATGCGGTAGCGACCTTAACGCAAGTCGGCTATATGCTTGGTCTGCTGTTTGTCATTCCATTGGGAGACCTGCTTTCACGCCGTAAGTTGATATTAACCAACTACGTTCTTGCAGCCTGCTCTCTGCTGGCGATTGGTACGGCACAGGACATCCGTATCGTATGGGTGGCATCGCTGATAACCGGAGCGACGTCTGTCATGCCTCAGTTCTTCATACCGCTTGTGTCTTATCATTCAGCCCCAAGCCATAAGACGCGCAATGTAGGCATCATGCAGTCCTGTCTGTTGGTGGGAATTTTGGGCTCACGGATACTGAGTGGACTGATTGCCAATGCCTGGGGGTGGCGCATGGTGTATTTCATAGCGGCCGGACTGATGACGTATTGCTGGTTGATGATGTACAAAGTGCTTCCCGCATTGCCCGCACAGGCAAAAGAAACATACGGAAGGCTGATGAAGTCGCTATGGCATATTCTGCGGAAATATCCATACCTGCGCATTGCTTCCGCTCGGGCGGCATTGGCTTATGGCGCTTTCTTTGCCTTATGGAGTTGCCTTGCCTTCAAGATGAAGCATGCCCCTTTTTTTGCCGGAGATGATATCATAGGGACATTGGGATTTTGCGGATTGGCAGGAGCTACTACTGTGGTATTCATCAGTAAATATATTTCTGTTTATGGAGCCAGACGTTTTTCTCTCATGGGTGGAGCCGTTATGCTGGTGGCTTGGCTGACAGCATGGTGGGGTGGCGACAGCTACGCAGGCATTATCATTGCCATTCTTCTGATTGATGCGGGAATGCAGAGCATTCATCTTGCCAATCAAACCAGTGTAGTAACGCTTGACGCTGAAGCCATCAACCGTGTAAACACGCTTTACATGACCATTTATTTTCTTGGCGGTTCTGTGGGAACGTTTGTAGCCGGCATCTGCTGGGAGCATTTTCGATGGACTGGAACAGCCATAGCGGGACTGACTTTCATTGCCTTGTCCTTGCTGGTCAGTTTTACATTTAAGGAAAGTAAGATATGAGCTCCAAACATCATATCCTATTTGACTTGGACGGCACGCTGACCGACTCATTCAAAGGTATAGTCCACAGTGTGCAATATGCCTTATCTCGCTATGGCATCGTTGAAAACGATTTGCATAAGTTAACCCCGTTCATTGGACCGCCATTGACCTATTCGTTCAGAGAATTTTATCATTTCTCCGATGCACAGGCGGACGAGGCGGTAAGATATTACTGTGAATATTTTTCCGAGAAAGGTTGGTGCGAGAACACAGCCTATCCCGGTATCCCGGAGATGTTGAAGACATTGTGTGAAGCAGGCAAGCATCTTTATGTGGCAACCTCCAAGCCCACGGAATTTGCCGTACGGATATTGGAACATTTTGGATTATCCGTTTTTTTTCGATTATATTGGAGGAGCTTCTTTCGATCGTTCACGGGAAAGTAAGGTCGAAGTAATGCGTTATTTATGTCAGCTGGCAAACATTACCGATATGGACAGTGCCATAATGGTGGGTGACCGCAAGTTCGATGTATCAGGTGCCCATCTATCGGAATGGAATGTGTTGGTGTTCTCTATGGCTATGGCTCAGAAGCAGAATTATCATCGGCTCATGCTGACAGGCTGGTTTCTTCAGTAACAGAACTTACGTATGAACTTCTTGCCAAAGTGTAGCTATTTACATAAATTTACAGATTGTTATTAAGTGTTACAATTTAAAATTCTTGCAGGCTACGTTATCATGATGGCGGTCATCGGCAGCATGGCCGCCATTTTGGTGCATGAGCGCAAACGCATCAGGGAGATAGAAGCCGGCACGGAAACCATCCGGCAGGTGCGCCGTGACATAAGTGAGGCCCACCGTTGTATCACCCGGCTTGCCCTGTTGGGCGAGGGCGTCGTCGGCTGGGACGAAACGGACTACCGCCATTACCATGCCCAGCTCCTGAGCACCGACAGCCTGCTGCAAGCCATGAAACCGCTCTGCCGCGAATACGTGCGCCCGGCACAGATAGACACGCTCCGCTCCCTCCTGACGGACAAGGAAACCCATCTGCGGCACATCATGGAGGTGATGGAGCGGCAGGACGAGGCAAACAGCCTGCTGGTGAACCACCTGCCCGAAGTAGCCCGACGGGCTACACGTGTCCGCACCGTGAGGAAGAAGAAAAGCGGGCTGGCAGGCTTCTTCGGCGGCAAGAAGACCGTACAGGTGCTGCCATCCGCCGGGGAACTCCACGCCTTCAGCGACAGCCTGACCGCCCTGCAAAGGAAACAGGCGGCGGAGATGGAAGCATACGCCGACAGCCTGCGCATCCGCAACCGGACGCTGAACAGGGAACTGGGGCGGCTGATACGCGACCTCGACACGCAGGCACAGGCCGCATTCGACGCACGAGAACAGGACATATCGGAGGCGCAGGCACTGTCCGTCAGGCTGCTGACCGCCACCATCTCCGCCGCCATCGTACTGCTGTTCTTCTCCGGTCTTGCCATCCACCGGGAAATCAGGCGTAACGACCACGAACGGAAACAGCGTGAGCAACTCATCGGAAAGTTGCAGGAGAGCAATAACGCAAATGAAAAGCTAATCAAGTTGCGGCGCAACCTCATCCAAAACGTCACCCACGAACTGCGCACCCCGCTGACCGCCATCGGCGGCAACGCCGAACTGCTGCTGGACGACACGGAGGCTGACAGCCGCATACGCCATGCACACGCCATCCATGATGCCGCTGGACGCATGACAGGGATGATAAACAGCCTGCTGGTGTATTTCCGTCTGGACCGCGACAAGGAAACACCCGTCATAAAGCCGTTCAAACTATGCTCCATTGCCGGAACATTGGAAACGGAGTTCGGGCCATTAGCAGCAAGCAAACATCTTGCCTTCACAGTGAAAAACCATGCGAACGAGATAGTGGGTGGTGACAAAAACCGCATCCTGAGTATCGGGAGCAACCTGCTCTCCAACGCCATCAAATTTACCAAAAACGGAAGTGTCACATTGACAACCGAATATACCAGCGGCATATTTACCTTGTCAGTGTCAGACACAGGCACGGGCATGACAAAGGAACAGCAACTGCGGATATTCGTCCCGTTCGAGCGGCTGGGCAACTCCGTGACGGAGGACGGCTTCGGATTAGGGTTTGCCATCGTCAGCGACACGGTGAAACTGTTGAATGGAAGCATCACAGTGAAAAGCAAACCAGGCAAAGGAAGCCGCTTCACCGTAAGCCTGCCACTGCCCAAAGCGGAGGAAACAATGGCCACCGAAAAGACAACTGTTAAGCATTCCACGCTTTCCGGATACTCCGTGCTGGCGATAGACAACAACGGGATGCTGCTGGACATGATGAAGGAAATGTACAGGCAAAGCGGCGTAAAGTGCGACACCTGCCAAAGCGTGGACGAACTGACGGACCGTATGCGCACAAAGGACTACGACCTGCTGGTAACCGACCTGAAGATGCCGGAGGTGAATGGTTATGAGGTGCTGGAACTGCTGCGCACGTCGGAGATCGGCAACTCGCAGACCATCCTCGTTGTTGCAGCCACCGCCGCAGGCTATGTGGAAGAAAAGGAGCTGACGGAAAAAGGATTTGCCACCGTGCTGTACAAGCCTTATTCCATAGACGAACTGCTTGCAGTCACGGAACGCTGCATCAAGCCAAAGGGCACAAGCAATATAGATATGTCGCCCCTGCTCGCTTTCGGCGATAAGCGGCGCACGTTGGAAAAGCTGGCGGCCACGACACAATCCGACATGGATGAAGTGCGCAAGGCGGCGGAAGCCGGGGACATGGAGGCGTTGGACAGCTGGATACACCACCTCAGAAGCTCGTGGATGCTGATAAAGGCGGAACAGCCGTTGGCGGTATTGTATGACACAATCCACAAGGGAAAAATATCAGATAACGAAGTGAAGGCAGCCGTTGACGCCGTACTGGCACAAGGCAAACTGATTGTAGATTTGGCGAGGAAGGAGGCGAAACGATGGGACGGATAATCGTGATAGAGGACAATCCCGTATTCGCCGGTTATGTGTGCGGACTGCTGGAGAGCAAGGGATTCCAAAGCGTCAGCTCCTCCACCTGCAACGGGGCAAGGAAACTGTTTTCCAAGATGCGGGAGGACGACATCGTGCTTGCCGACCTGCGCCTGCCCGACGGAGACGGCTTCGCCCTGATGGAAGAACTGCGGAGACAGGGCATGAACAATCCCTACATCGTCATGACCGACTACGACGAAGTGCCCACGGCCGTCCGGTCGATGAAGTCAGGCGCGGAAGATTACATCCCGAAGCCGCTGATTGAAGCCAACCTTTTCCCGCTCCTGAAAACCTTGCAGAAAAGGACGGAGCGGCACGACACACCGATTTACGAGCGGCAGAGCGCGGCTTTCCGTGAGATAGACCGCAGGATAAGGCTGGTCGCCCCGACCAACATGAACGTATTGATATTAGGCGAAAGCGGAACAGGAAAGGAACACATTGCCGGGAAGATACACGCGAGGAGCAAACGGGCAGGCAAGCCATTCGTGGCGGTGGACTGCGGCCTGCTTTCAAAGGAGTTTGCCGCCTCCGCCCTGTTCGGACATGAGAAAGGGGCGTTCACAGGAGCCGAAAGCAAGAAACAAGGTTTCTGGGAGGAAGCCGCCGGAGGCACGTTGTTCCTTGACGAGATAGGCAACCTGCCCATAGAAGTGCAGCAGATGCTGCTCCGTGCGTTGGAATCCAAAATGTACAGACCCACGGGCGGCAGCAAGGACAAGCGGGCTGATGTGCGCATCATCGCCGCCACCAACGAAAATTTGCAGGTTGCCATAACTGAAAAGCGTTTCCGGGCTGACCTCTACCAACGGCTGAAAGAATACACCCTGCACATACCGCCGCTGCGCGAGTGCAAGGAGGACATCATACCGCTTGCGGAGTTCTTCCTACAACTTGCCAACGAGGAATTTGAAAAGCAAGTAAAAGGCTTTGACGCGGAGGTAAGAAAACGACTGCTTGCCTATACGTGGGGCGGCAACGTGAGAGAGCTGAAACGGGTCGTGCATTTGGCGGTGCTGCATACCGAGGGCGATACGGTCACGGCGGACATGTTGGAATTCGATGAAATGCCGCTGACGTCTGACGCTTCACTGGAAATGGACGATATGGAAAAGAAACAGATTATCCGTGCGCTGGAACAGGCGAAAGGCAACCGCAAATTGGCTGCGGCATTGCTCGGCATCGGACGTACCACGCTGTACAACAAGACAAGATTATACGGCATAAAGTACAAGAAATAGACCAAGAACACCACAAGGTTAGAACAGGTTGCCCGACTTCGGAGAGGCAACCCGGCGACAAGGCTTTCGGAGTAACCCGAAAGGTTTCGAGTAACTCGAAACATACCTTGCTGCTGCCACTTTTCGGCAGTAACCGAAAAGCCTTCGGGTAACTCGAAGAAGCTCAAACAACCAAGTAAAGTTATTGATAATAAGATATATACATGTGATTTCTGTTTTGAAGGGGCGAAAATAGGGGCGAAAGCATGCCTAAATCTGCATTTTATTTTGAAAAGAACGCTTGTGTATGACAAACTGGCATACCATATATTTCTTACCTTTGGAGGTTTCGGCAATACCATACTTTTGGATTATATTGGATTGCCCCTTTGCCCTTTCATAATACGAATGCCCGCTATGCCCCATTCCTTTCGTTTAGAGGCTTGTTTATGGCGTGGTGCGGCTTCTTATACCCTGTAATGAGAAACACCCGAAAATAAGCCTAAAATCGTCGCTTGGCTTATGCGCTTTCTGACAAACGCTTTCTAAGGGTTCGTTACACTCACCCTTAGAAATGCGTATTGCGCTTTTTGCAATCACAAGAATACACTTTTATCAAACAAAGCAGTATTTTCTTTGCATCAATATATTGTCAGTATTATTATTGCTATTCCATACATTCTGTTTCGTTTATCCTTTATACAGGAATAAACAAGGTATATTATAGTAGTTACTTTTTCCTCTTATTATTATGTCCGTTCACTCCCCACAAGTTACGAAACAGAAAAGGTATGTCCATTTCCTCTTGCCTGCTTTTCAATATCAGGTGTCTTGCCACATCTTTTTTCAATGAACTGAATCCGTATTCCTCATGCGAGGCATATTTCTGTGCCACGCCATAGACTTCCTTTTTCGCCCGACTTCGTGCAGATTTTAGCCCTTTAGCGGTCTTGGACTTGCAAAGACTCAGATATTCCTCCAAAAAACACTTAAATCCCCGATACTCAATTCCTGTCACAATTGCATATTCGTTTTTTGTCATGCGCTGCATATCAAATTTGATGGATGAAGAAAGGAAAAGATTGCTTATCTGCCACGTTCAAAATTCATAAAGGGTTGAAAAATTGATGATTAAATCACCAACCGTTTCAATATGTCCCATTTGATGGCTTTTGAACGAGTTATGGTCATACAGTTTAAACTCTATACGCAGAAAATGGTAACCTTTATCCTGCATTGCCTGCATAGCTTTTTCCTTGTGTTTTCCCCCTTTTGCTCCAATTTCTATCAACTTGTCATAAACAATCAATTTCTTGGATGTTCCGAAGAAATAGACGGTTTCATTCTTTATATTATTACTTTTTTTTATGTTTCCATAGCCTGCAATCCTGGGGATTATCTGCGTCGGGGGGATTTTTACACGCACATTCTGTCCTATCTCACATTGGCTTATTCTCGCCCTGCCAAGTTCGGACATGGGGATAGATAAGTCTTTCGCCAGACATTCCATCGCTTTAATAAATGCGGAATAGGTCAAATCAAGCAACGTCCATTTATTGTAATACCACTTTCTTATGCTGCAACATATTGTCACGCTTTGGGTTTCTCTGTTCTGATAAACAAATAAAGAACTTGGATTTAATTTGCTATGGCTGGGCAATAAATACATACTTCCGTATTTGCCTTCGCCGATATACCGACACTTGTCAAAGTTCCCAGTAAATCCATCAAGCCTGAGCTTTATATTATCAGTCATTTGCTTTATTCTTTAGATTGTTGTAATATTCCTCTATGTCCTGCCTTCTGAACAAAACACTTTTTCTCCCCTTTTCCTTGACGCAAGGAAAACCGTCATAAGTCCTCATCCTGTATAAAGTGGAAGCGGAAATTTCAAGCATACTGCAAACATCCTTTGAAGTAAGCAGGTCTGATTGGACTTTTTCTTCCTTTGGTGCTTTCTTGCCCTCCTTTACTGCATATTCGGTTATTTGACGTTGTACCTCAAACAATTTTTCCGTCATTTTCAAAATGACTCTCATATAGGATTTCTGTCTTTTAAGCAGCTCTTGAATTTCTATGACTTCTTTTGCCATGATATTTTTGTTTTATAAATTCAATGCAAATATAATCACAAAATCGAAAAACAACAAAAAAGAGGAATATCTTTTTTGGTATTCCTCAAAAAGGCGTTCTCTTGCCTGTGTTAAATAATCACATCTTTTGCCTTACCACGGATATTCATTTTCGTTCGCATTAGGCATATTCTTTCGGTAAGAATTGGCATCTTCGTTTTGCGGGTAAATTTGTTCTTCTCTTTTCATATCCTCCAAGACTTTACGGGTCAATTCTTCGTCTTTCTTCTTTTCTACGGATATGATTATTGAAAGCGTGACAATAATCGTTGTTGGTATCAGAAATACAGCCCATAAGACTTTCGACAACGTATCACTTTCCTTGTACTCTCCTTGATTGATAGTCCGTGAGCAAGCCAAGAATAATAGTCCGAAGATACCATAGAAGCATGATAGGAAAAACCAATTCCAAGCATTCCTGCCACGTCTCGTAGCCAATACAGCGGAAAGTATAGCCCACAACAGATTAAACACTGCGAACAGCAGCCAAACCAATGTCAGACTTAAACCGCCCAAACCTAATAACGCTAAAATACCTTTAATAACTTCCATATTCCATGAATTATAAATTTCTATTTACTTTTCTGGGTTTCCGTCCACTTGCTTATGTGATACCAACCTTTTAGTTTATTATTCTGTATAGTGGTATCACAGTGAAAAACATTCTTGCTACGTAGATATTCCCATTCATCATCACTTAATTCCGTACGATTCCAATCCGCTTCCTCTGGGTTGAAGTAGTCGTTCAGGTCAACCTTTACATACGATGTGCTTTTTATCACTCTTTTGGTTTCGTAAAAGTAAGTATTACTAATAACAATGGAATCATGCATTTTCCCATTCTTGAAATATGAGCTTTTATAATAGCTTTGATGTGGCCCTGAAATCAAACCTGACGGATTATTCTTTGATTTAGATGCTTTTATTGAGTGTGTTTTTGCTGTTGCTTTTTCCTCTTTCTGCATTTTCTGATGTATAATCATCATATTTCTTTGGCTCAACAATACCGTTCCAAATAGGTGAATTATCCTCAAAAACAAACTTTGCTTTTATTCGTGGCGGTGTTTTATCCAAGTCCTTTATCTGGCTATCATGAACATAACTGAATTCAAGTGTTTTTAATAAACCGCTATCCCAAGCCGCATCAGTCTTGGAATGTAGTATTTTACTGCCTTCATCCACAATCTCATCGTCTATTATAAACTGGTATTTTACGGAAATGTCATTATTGATAGGTTGTCCTGATATGTTTCGGAATTTGAGCTCTATTTGGGGGTGCCAATAAGCTACAAGAAACCAATCCCATTTTGCATCAATGTCAACAGATACAATTTCTACAAAGTCAGAAATCTTTTTAGGTTTAGATGGTTGTTGGCAACCAAATAAAATCATACTGAGCACAGCAAGGACAAAAAGGTTTGCTGTAGATATACATAACAGTTTCTTTTTCATTGTTTGGCGATTTCTACAAGTTCCCTTACGGCAGCGAAAAGGAAGTGAAATTTTGATTTGCAAAGAAGCGGGCTGTCGTCCACTTCTCGTAAGGTATCGCCAAACACCTGCACACAAATAGACGAACAACCCGCCTATGGCGAGCTATCCGTACCAAAGTGTGCTTCCTTTAGAGTAATTTGGCGATTTCTACGAGAAAGGCACTTCTTAGTTATTTCCACAAAAACATCCCAAAGGACATTGCAAAGATAACAAGACTTTTTGTCTTTGTGTGCATATTTGTTGATAAATCTATTGTCAATCAAAAGTTTTTATTTCTTTCGCCGTATTTATGGCAATTGACAAGTCGTATTTCAAATACCGTTGCGTCATATTTATGCTTTTATGCCCCAGAAATTTTGATATTTTATAAATATCCGTCCCATCCTGCACCAATAGGGTTGCAAAGGTGTGTCTTGATGAATGGTAGGTTATGTGCTTTTCTATTTTTGCCAGTTTCGTCAATTTTGATAGTGTTTGATTTACAGTAACGTCTGAATATTTGTAGAATACATTCTTTGAAGTACTCAAAAGTTTCTTTCCGTCTGAAATTTCAAGAATCACTGCACGGGCACGCCTAAGCAGTGGCGTTATGACTTCTGAACGGGTCTTTATCATTTCCTTTTTGATAATATTGTTCTCAAAATCTATATGAGACCACTTTAAGTCCATGACATCAGAAAATATTAATCCGCAATAACAAGAGAAAAGGTACATTTGTAGTACTTTATACATGGTAGAGTTATGCGGTAAAGTATGGCGCAATTTTCTCATTGCATCTAATTCATTCTTGTCAAGATATATCTCTTTCGTATTAGCTTGGGGCATTTTGAACCATTTGTAAGGATTCTCTATTGGGATATTGTGCTTTTCAATATCCAAAATAACAGCACGTAAAGTCTTGTGCTTGGGATTTCTTCCCCCTGAAGCATTGCCCCTTACTCTTGCCATGTAATCATCAAAATCCTCAATAAGAGACAATGATATATCCGATATTCGGATTTCACTTTTGAATTCTTTGAGGATATGGTATGTAGTCATATACACTCTGATGGTTTCGCTTGCAAGATTCTCTTTCCGCTTCCGTTCCACGAATTCAAGATAGTAATCAAAGAAAGACTGACTTTCGGGCTTTACGGCTTTCTTTTTCCCCGAACAGAAGTCTTTAACCATTTCCAAAGTCAATTCCTGCCCGTCTGCCAATTTTCTGTTTATGTAGCGGTCTATCTCATCCCTCTTTTTATTTAGCTGGATTAGCAATGACTTTTCCTTTGGATTTTTGTATTTCGCATCCCAACGGTCTTTTGCAACGTCTATCCCTGTTGGGATTTTAGTTTCCTTACCTCTGATACGGATGCGTATATATATCGGGTACTTCCCGTTCTTTTTCATCGGCTTATCCGTTCTCAAACAATTTATCATGGAATACTCTGCCATACTCTATACTATTTGATTTACAATTTCATGTACGAAGGTATAGAGTTTGTCAATAAAGACAAAATTTATTCCAAAGTTTTTTTGCTATTTTTTGGAGGGACGTAAATAGGGGCGAAATATTTGAATTAAAGTGTATTCCAATGATTGAGATTTTATTTGACTTTATTTATCTATATGGTAATACAAAACATTTTATGGGTCATTTGTATTCAAATAAAGTCATTTTGAGCTTCTCGAAGGACACCTTGCTGTGCTTTTTAGAGCACAAGAAATCCGTCAGCAAACGGATTGGAAATTGTGCTGTTATTACGGCTCCCAAAGCATCGTTTCCTGATGCCCAAACTGCCCAAAAGAAGAACGGGAATAAGTCTGTGTACAAGTCTGAACCTTAGTTTGAGGATACGGAGAATGAAAGTTATGTTTCCTTTCTTCTGCTATACAGGCAATAGCGTCAGTTCGATGCCTATATGTGCCAATTTCAGCCAAAATCAGCTTTATGCCAATAGAGAAATGCAATTTTAGGCAGATACATCTTCGCTTGTTTGCAAACGCATGGAACCAATGGTTTGCAAAAACGATGACGGGCAGAAGCGAACATTCAGAAAATTCATTCTATACAGGTTTGCTGCAACATAGTTTCAATGGTACGCTGATTTATCGTTTTGCTGTCGTACTGTCGTACTGGTTTACAACAGCAAAACTTCAAATAAAAGTATCAGCAATGGGGTGCGGATTTTAAGGGGTAGAGCTTGGATGATGTAAATCTGCGGTACAATACATTTGGCTATCAATGTAATAATGAAGCAATAAATAAACAAAAGCGTATGGACATACACACACTGGCCTGCAAACCAGCTCGCGTTCCAACCTGCCTGCCGTCCTGCTTGCCTGCCGACTGGCCCGCCAGCTTACCTGCCTACCGGCACACTGGCAGACAGGCAAACCTTCCAACAGACTAAACCGTCAACAGAAAAGCTTAAATACAATTGAGGAACAGTATGAATTTAAACGCGGGTGCAGTGCTACTGATTTTTCATCACCAAGATGAGCAACTAATGGCAATAATGAAAAGATGTTTGATTTTCTCTATTTTTCAGAAGAATAACTTTGGTAATAAGGGATAAAAACACTACTTTTGCAAATAAGAAAAGCGTTCTTTTGATTAGTGCAGAACATTGCAGAATAGAGAATCCCGCTGGTTACTATATCGTTACCTGTTAAGCTGATATTCTTTGTAAATTACTTGTTTTCAACGTGTAAGGAGAAGTGGTATGTCTTGGAAAATGAAATGTGATGTGCTTCTTTATCCCGGCACCCATGCACCACTCCCTTAGCGTGCTGTTCGTCACGTGTGGCGAGTGAATCCAATCGAACACGTTGTCATCGGGTTTCCCTCGCTCGCCCATAAGCTCAACGGCTTCGGGGGCGAGGTCAAGATATTCAAGCCCGTTTGTTTTCTTTTGGTTGAAAATGATACGTGTAAAGTTGTCCTGCGCATAAACGTCTTTCCATTTGAGCCGCTCGATGTCGCTACGGCGCAGACCTGTCAGGCATGAGAACAGGAATGCCCGTTTGACGGACGGATAATGGCAATCCGTCCGGGCGAGCAGCCGAACCTCGTCTATCGTGAGGTACATCCTTTTTCCCTCTTCTGCCTTGATACCCTCTATTCCCCGTATGGGATTGTGCGCAATGATGCGCTCGTCGTATGCCTTGTTGCAACAGGCACGCAGCTTGTTGAAATAGGAAACCTTGCTGTTCCGGGCGAGCGGTCTGTCCTTTACTCTGTCCCGGCTGTCCTCCGACCACGCACACGCCTCGTTTTCGAGGTAGTTCTTGAAGCCCAAGACAAACTCCCTGTCGATGTCTTTCCATTTGAGCGTTTTCAGTTTCGGTTCGTATTTTAGCAGGTGTTTAAGACAGGAGTTCCAATTTCCCCAATTCCCCATGCTCTCGCTCTTGAACCGTTCCTTGCACATAGCCACATAATACTCGTAGAAGTTGCTGTCCTCCTTGAACGGCGATTTGAAACCGTACTCGCTGTTCTGCAACTCGACAAGCCGTTTCGCCCGGATAGCCTCGGCGAGCTTCAGCGTTTCTTGGTTTCTCCGTTTGTCCTCCTTGTTCGTTTCGGGAATTAGGTACAGTTTTAGGTACTCATACGACCTCAGCCCGTTCAGGTAGATGTCGAGGTACAGCGAGATAAGACCTGCCGGGGTCTTGCGCTGCCTTAATCGGATAGGTTCTTTGGATTGTCCCATAATTTTGTTGCTTTTTGTTGCTCAATCTATACGAGCAACAAAGTAACAAAAAAAACGACAATTCGGGTATAACTTATGCAAAATAACTATGTTTTTCAATCTATGGCTAAATAGCTGAATTTACGTGAGTTATTTCGCATAAGTTGTATCCTTTTTATATTTGAGTTGACATGGTAAAAATGCGGGTCACTTTCTTTCTATGCAGTATGTGTACATCGTTGATTATCAATAGCATAGCGCTCTAAAAGGTACAACCAGTAGGTTGGCAAGTATCTGAGAATGTGTAAGTTAGTGATTTTTAGCACCATTCTCGGCTTGTACCTCCATTTTGGAAAGTAAAAATAAGTGTAATTTCTTGAATATCAAAATGTGCGGTACAAAAACTTGTGAAAAATGCCGTTTTTTAATGGTGAAAGGTACAAAAATGGCTCTGTAACAAGGGGGGGATATTATGATTATTTAGCGAAGTATTCAGTCTTCAACCAATAGGCATAAATCGGATTCTGGAATGAGATTTCATCGGCCATAAGAGCCTTGAGATAGTTCAATTGCTGTGTGGTCAGTGTTTCGGTGATGGTTGCAAACAACAGACTCATGTGACAGCGGTCGCTATTTTTAAGATAGCCTTAGTAGTAATATTCTGAACAGAAAAGGAAGTCTTATTTCTTTTTCTGTTCAAATTATTGCTATCTTTCTATAAACAATATATTGTTTGTTATCTGTAAAATATCAGCCTTATGAATAATATAATAGCATT
>ERZ779895.2286-NODE-2286-length-17701-cov-4.813612_pt1 | contig 17701 bp, 18 predicted proteins | sample MGYA00511093_ERZ779895 | MGnify/ENA primary metagenome ERZ779895 (study PRJEB29588, sample SAMEA2142970) | human gut metagenome | biome: human gut; feature: human-associated habitat; material: faeces | place: Denmark | collected 2008/2010 ... | reverse complement strand
CCTACGGCGGCAACGTAGCTACGCCGTGGCAGTGGAACGCGGGCGTGCGCTGGAGCTTCTAAAATTTTCAGGCGCAAGAGCCTGTAGTTTTTGCCAGAGCGTTACTCGACTTTAATTTTATATTTTGTTTTTGCGTCCGTCCTTCGGGGCGGACGCTTTTATAGTCTGCTGCGGTTGGCACGCTGCCGTCCGGGCATTTTTTGTCGCTTGCTGCGCGTAAAATTATTGACAGCGAAAGGGAAAAAGCATATAATTTATTAGTAATACCGTAAAAGGATGCGCTTGACAAGCATCCTTTTTCTTGTCTTTTAAATGCTTTTGTAGATTAAAGGTTAGGAGAGAATAAGCAGTATGATTAGAAACGATATTCGTAATATAGCTATTATCGCCCACGTTGACCATGGCAAAACTACCCTGGTAGACGCTATGCTGAAGCAAAGCGGCGTTTTCCGTGCCAACGAGCGCGTGGAGGAGCGCGTAATGGACTCCAACGATTTGGAGCGCGAGCGCGGCATCACCATTTTGTCCAAGAATACCGCCGTTATGCACGAGGGCGTGAAAATCAATATTCTGGATACTCCGGGCCATGCCGATTTCGGCGGCGAGGTAGAGCGCGTGCTGACCATGGTCGACGGCGTATTGCTGCTGGTCGACGCTTACGAAGGCCCTATGCCTCAAACTAAATATGTGCTGCGCAAGGCTTTGGAGCAGCATTTAAAGCCTATCGTAGTTATCAATAAAATTGACCGCCCTGACCAGCGTGTGGAAGAGGTTATCGACGAGGTGCTGGATTTATTCATCGAGCTGGACGCCGACGAGGACCAGCTGGAATTCCCCGTGGTTTTGGCCTCCGCCCGCAACGGCATCGCCAAGCTGTCCATGGATGAGGAAAGCGATTCCTTGGAGCCGCTGTTCAAGGTAATTCTGGAAAATATCCCCGCGCCCGACGTTGACGTAAACGCGCCGCTGCAAATGCTGGTCAACACTTTGGACTACGACGATTATGTTGGCCGTATCGTAGTCGGCCGCGTGGTGCGCGGTACTATTCATAACGGCGAGAATATTATGCTGATGGACGAAAGCGGCAACCGCTCCGGCAAAATCGGCCGTCTGTACACCTATCAGGGCTTGAAGCGCGTAGAGGTGCCGGAGGTGGAAGCCGGCGATATCGTGGCGCTGATTGGCCTGCAGGACGCTAACATCGGCGATACTATTGCCGACAAGGAAAACCCGGAAGCCTTGAAGGGTATTAAGATTGACGAGCCTACGCTGTCCATGCTCTTTTACGTTAATAACAGCCCCTTTGCCGGTAAGGAGGGCGAGTTCGTTACCAGCCGCCATTTGCGCGACCGTCTGTTTAAAGAGGTTAAGACCAATGTATCTATGCGTGTGGAGGAAACCGACAGCCCCGACGCTTACAAGGTATCCGGCCGCGGCGAGCTGCATCTGTCCATCTTAATCGAGACCATGCGCCGCGAGGGCTTTGAGTTGCAGGTGGGCAAGCCCAAGGTTATTATGCACCGCGACGCTACCGGCACCCTGCAGGAACCCATGGAGGCGCTGACCATCGACGTGCCGCAGGATTATATGGGCGCCGTTATGGAGGGCCTGGGCCTGCGCAAGGCAGAGCTGCAGAATATGACGGAAATGGCCGGTTATCTGCGTATGGAATTTAAGATTCCTGCCCGCGGACTGATTGGCTTCCGCAACCAGTTCCTTACCGACACCAAGGGTAACGGCATTATGAACCACGTTTTTGCCGGTTATGAGGATTATAAGGGCGAAATCCCCGGCCGTACCCGCGGCAGCCTGGTCGCTTTTGAAAGCGGCGAAACTACTTCCTACGGCATCGGCAACGCTCAGGAGCGCGGCACCATGTTCGTGGTTCCTGCCGAAAAGATTTACGAGGGTCAGCTGGTAGGCGAAAACAGCCGTGAGGACGATATGGACGTTAACCCCTGCAAAAAGAAGCACGTCAGCAATATGCGCGCTTCCGGCAGCGACGAAGCTATCCGTTTGATTCCGCCCCGCACCTTCTCTTTGGAACAGGCTTTGGAGCATATCAACGACGACGAGCTGGTAGAGGTTACTCCTAAATCCATCCGTATGCGCAAAAAAGTGCTGGACCGTCTGGAGCGCGGCAAAATGCGCGGTCGTATGAAGAACGCGCAGGCTTAATTTGTTTGACATTAAGTAAAAATTTTGCTACAATAAAAAATACAAGCAGGAAATACCCTGAAAGAGAACGAATATCTATACATTATACTTTCTTAGTTTGGAGGCGTCAGCCATGAATTTGAAAAATACGGCAATAAAGTTTTTTTCCTCTGCTGAGGAGGAAGAGCGTGTTGAGGAGTATGCTGGTCCGCGTCTGTTAAAAGCAGGACATTTGAATATTATGGTGCGCACTCCAAAAAGCTTTACGGACGTGCGCGAATATGCCGATTCCCTGATGAGCGGCTCCGCTATCCTGGTAAGCTTTGAAGCCGTGGACGCTGCGCTGAGAAACCGTATCTTCGATTATTTGAACGGCGTAAGCTATATCGTGGCCGCTTCCGTGTCCTTTATCAGCGACGATTTGCTGCTGTATGCGCCGGAACAGGTAGAGGTCAACAAAGAAAAGGGCGTAAAACGTACCGGTATGCGTTCTTGGCTGGGCTGATTCAGCTTTACTAAAAAATTAAGGCTGCTGCATGAAAATGCGGCAGCCTTTTTGTCGTTTCGCTGCCGTTTACGAGCGGCGCTTATCCTGCCAAAAGAAATGCCTGTTGCCAAAAAAAGCTGATGATGATATAATGAAACAGAATGATATTGGGAGTTCTTCTTAATTTCGCTTTTAAAATTTGTTTGCATTTGCTATCATTTTGAACGATGTGAAAATGCTTGTATATTGTGGACTGCTGCATGGGTGCAGTCCTTTTTTAGTAGATTTAGTGCCGCGGCAGAATAACGCTTCGGCGGCAGGAAGGGCAGGATACAGAATGACCAGGCATTTATTTAATTATTGCGCTATCGAATGGTACGAAAAGGAGCTGCGGGAGCAGGGCTGGAAGCTGGAGGAAATCGTCGCTTCTTTGGGCGTGGACGGCATCGAGCAGTTTGTTTATTCCTTGGAGCCGGTTCCCGGTCAGTACAAGGATTTAACCGTAGGCGTGCATTTGAATTATTGGCCCTATTGGATGGACTTCTGGCTGAAAAAGGCCAAGCGCTTGAAGCAGCAGTTCCGCAATATTCGCGAGCGCAATAAATATTTTAAGGACGCGATGAGCTGCGACGAGTGGCTGTCGGTTATCCGCCGTAATATCGGCGCGGCCGTGGCGCAGAATCCGGAGTATTTGGTGTGGCATGTGGCAGAAGCCAACAACGAGGAAATTTTTACCTACCAATTTAATTACAGCGACCGCGAGGTGCTGACCGCCGCCGCCGAGGTCTTTAACGCGGTGTGCGACGAGATTCCAGCTAACGTGGCCGTGTATTTTGAAAATTTGTGGTGGCCCGGCCTACGCCTGACCGACGTGCGCAATGTCAAATACTTTTTCGATCGCCTGCACCGGGATAACTTGGGCATTATGCTGGACACGGGTCATCTGATGAATACGAATCTGCGCTTGAAGAACGAAGCTGAAGGCGCGGATTATGTGTGCCGCGTTTATGAAAAGCTGGGCGATTATGGGAAGCTGGTTAAGGGCGTGCATTTAAGCTGCTCCTTGTCCGGAGCTTATCAGCGGAATCTGAGTCATCAGGCACCTGAGGATTTGAGCATGGAGCGGGTGTGGAAGCACATTACCGCCATCGACCAGCACCGGCCCTTCCACACGGAGGCGGCTAAGAAAATTTTGGATACCATTCAACCGGAGTATGTGGTACACGAGGTTGGCTACGACAGTATGAAGGATTTGCGCGAGCAGCTGCCCATTCAATTGCAGGCTTGCCGCTAATTAAAAATAACAGCCAGGAGCCGAGGCTCTTGGCTGCTGTTGTTTATGGGATAAAGGAGTATAAAATGCTAAAAAGGAGTATAGCGATAATAGCCGCTTTGCTGGCTTTGGCTAACGGCGCTGCGGCTAAGGATGCGGTGGACTATTATCTTACGGATAAGCTGAAGGGCTACTGCAAGGGAGAGTTCGTCGTCTTGAAGGACGACGACGTGAACTTCCGCAGCGCGCCGGAAAACGGCAAAGTGCTGAAGGTTTTGCAGTCCCTGCGTTTTGCGCTTTACGTTAATCAGGACAGGTGCGTAACGGGCATTTTGCTGGAACGGCTGGATAAAAAGGCTTGGAAAAAGCTGGCGCAGGGATAAATATGGCACGGCAAATCGACAGCGACTTTCTGCATCGGGCTTTGCGGCATTATTACGGCTACGACAGCTTTCGTCCGGGGCAGGAGAAAATTATTCAGGAAATTTTGCAGGGGCGGCCTGTGCTGGCCGTACTGCCGACGGGAGCAGGTAAAAGCGTCTGCTTTCAGCTGCCGTCGCTGCTGCTGAAGGGCGTGACGCTGGTCATTTCGCCGCTGATATCCTTAATGAAGGACCAGGCGGAAGCCTTAACGGCGCGGGGGATTCCGGCGGCTTATTTAGACAGCAGCATGACGAGCAACGAGTACGGCAGAGTGCTGCATGCGGCCTTGAACAAGCAGTGTAAATTTTTATATGTAGCGCCGGAGCGGCTGAATAATCCACAGTTCGTGGCCTTTGCCCAGCGAGCCTATATTACCATGGTGGCGGTGGACGAGGCCCACTGCGTATCCCAGTGGGGACACAGCTTCCGCAAGGATTATTACAATATTCCGCAGTTTTTGCAGCTATTGCCTGTGCGCCCGCTGCTGGCGGCGTTTACGGCTACGGCAACGCCCTTGGTGCGCCGCGATATTTGCAGCCGTTTGGAAATGCCCGGAGCAGAAGTGGTGGTGACTGGCTTTGACCGCCCCAATCTGCATTTTGCGGTAGAGCGCACGCAGGATAAGGACAGGTCGCTGCTGAATTTTTTAAAGCGGCATGAGAGTCAGTGCGGCGTTATTTACTGCGCTACTCGCCAAAAGGTGGAGCTGGTGACTAAGCTGCTGCTGCGGCAGGGGCATTTGGCGCTGCGCTATCATGCGGGGCTGACGCCCGGCGAACGGCGGGAGAATCAAAATTTGTTCGTCAGCGGGCAGGCGCCGCTGATTGTAGCGACCAACGCCTTCGGCATGGGCATCGATAAGGCGGACGTGCGCTTTGTCGTGCATTATAATATGCCCAAAGATATTGAAAGCTACTATCAGGAGGCTGGGCGCGCCGGACGCGACGGGCTGCCGTCGGAATGTTTGCTGCTGTACGACAGGGCTGATGTTGCGGTCAACACCTATCTTATCGGCCACGACCAGCCGGATTTGGCTTGGAAGGAACACGAGCTGCAGCTTTTGGAGAAAATGATTTTTTACTGCAATACCTCCGGCTGTCTGCGTAAGGTTTTACTGGAATACTTTGGAGAGCAGGCGCCGCTGCGCTGCGATAACTGCGGCAACTGCGACGCTAATAAAAACGCCAGCTGGCGCAGGTTTCTGCCCATATGAAAAGGACTTAGCCGCGAAGCTAAGTCCTTGATTTTTTGTGATTAGTCGATATCAATAACCTCGCCCGGTTTTACGACGAGTACCTTGCTGTCGGTTTTGCTTTCCACGTCGGCCTTGAAGGCGTCGACGTCTTGGGTGATGGGCGGCCAGGTATTATAATGGATGGGAATAACGTATTTGGCTTTTAAAAATTCGCAGGCAATGGCGGCGTCGTGTGGATCCATGGTGAAATTGCCGCCGATGGGCAGTACGGCGTAATCGAAGGGGTCCAAACGGGGCAGCAGCTGCATATCGCTAAACAGCGCAGTGTCGCCGGCAAAATAAACCTTGGCGCCGTAAAAATCAACTACGAAGCCGCAGGCATGGCCGCCGGGAACGCCTGCGCCATGGAAGGCCAGCGTTAAGCGCACCTTGCCGAAGGGGAACATATAGGTGCCGCCCAGGTGCATGCCGTGAGCCTGGCAGCCTGCTTCCGTCGCCATAGCGGCGATTTCCGCAGTAGAGATAATGGTAGCGCCGCAATTTTTAGCGATTTCAAAGGCGCTGCCTAAATGGTCAAAATGGCCGTGGCTGATAAAAATATAATCTACCTTAATATCCTTGGCGGTCAGGCCCTGGGGATTGCCGTCCAGGAAGGGGTCGAAAATAATAGCGGAATTATTTTTCGCAATGACGAAGCAGGCGTGATTGATATAATGAAATTTTGCAGCGGTCATAACAGATTCCTCCTTTGTGCAGGGCGCGTGCAGCCGCGCCTTCATTCTATAATTATATTATACTAAAAAAATAGGCGTTTGTGAATTAAATGCAAGAAGCTTTTGAAAACCTTTACAGCGGCTTACATTATGGGGTACAATGTTAGATATTAAACTTTGGGAGATTTAACTTATGGACTATAAAAAAATCGTAGCCGTTTGCATAGGCTTGAGCTTTTTGACCGCCGTGGGCATGAGCGAAGCCGAGGCCAAAAGCAAAACGGCGCAGGATGCCCAAAAGGTGGCGGCGAAGCTTTTGAAAAAGCAAAGCAAGAGCAAAAATAAAAATCAGGCGACGCTCAAGAGCGGCCCGCTGGGCGGCATTAATATTCTTACCAATGGGCAAAAAGCGCAGGCTGGCGCGGAAGTTAAGCAAAAACCGGAGCCTGCCGCGCCTGCTTCCGGGCAAAGCGGTCTGGTGAAGAAGGACGGTAAGGTTTATTTTTCCGGCACGGAGCTGCCTGATAATTATCAGAGCATCAGTATTTTCGGCGAGGCAGAGGCGACTAAGGCGCAGGCCGTGGCGCTGATTAAAGCCAACAATCCGCAGGTACGGCTGGCATGCAGCGTGGAGGAGCTGGTAGATTTATATTGGCAGGAGGCGGAGCGCGAAGGCGTCCGTCCCGACATAGCTTTGGCCCAATCCGTTGTGGAAACGGGCTTTTACCGTTACGGCGGCGACGTGCAGCATCATCAGAATAATTTCTGCGGCTTGGGGACTACTGGCGGCGGCGTGAGCGGCGCTTCCTTTAAAACGCCGGAAATCGGCGTGCGCGCCCATATTCAGCATTTGCTGGCTTATACGCAAAAGCGGCGGCCTAAGACGGCCATCGTCGACCCGCGTTACGAGCTGGCGCACAATATTCGTCTGGAGCGCGGCGTGGTGGACACCTGGTACGGGCTGAACGGCACCTGGGCTATGGGCAGCTTGTACTGCGAAAAAATCATGGCCGCTTACCAAAAGATGCTGGCTATGCAGGTAGAGGAGCCGAAGGACGAGGCCAAGCGCGAGGATAAGCAAGATAAAAATAAAAAAGATAAAAAGGCGCAAGGACGCGGCAGCGTGCGCGAGCGCATCGAGAAAATTTTAAAGGATAAAAAATAATTAGCAGGATAGATTAAAGCGAGGGATGTAAGTATGCATATAGTATTAGTGGAGCCGGAAATCCCCGGCAATACGGGCAATATCGCGCGGCTGTGCGCCGCTACCGGCTGCCATCTGCATTTGGTGCGGCCGCTGGGCTTTTCGGTGGACGATAAATATTTAAAGCGCGCCGGTCTGGACTACTGGCATTTGGTGGATATCCATTATTATGACAGCGTGTATGAAGTGTTGGAAAAATACAAGAGCAATTCTAAATTTTTGCTGACGACCAAGGCGCACAAATCCTACGCCGATGTGCGGTATGATGCGGACAGCCTGCTGATTTTCGGCAAGGAAACCGCCGGACTGCCGGAAAAGCTGCGGCAGGAATATGCGGACAGCTGTGTGCGCATTCCCATGATCGAGGAGGCGCGTTCGCTGAATTTATCCAATTCCGTGGCTATCGTGGCTTATGAAGCGCTGCGTCAGGTGGATAATTTTGCCGGTCTGACTCTTTATGGAGGCGAATATAAGTGATTATCATTAAAGAATTTGATTTTGACGCGGCTCATTACCTGCCGGCTTATAACGGCAAGTGCGAGCATCTGCACGGCCACACATATAAGTTGGTGGTGAAGGTGGAGGGTACGCTCGACCACGAGGGTATGGTTATCGATTTCATCAAGCTGAAAAACCTGGTGAAGCAGGAGGTGCTGGCGCATTTGGACCACGCCTGCATTAACGATATTATTCCGGCGCCGTCGGCAGAAAATATCAGCGTGTGGATTTGGCGCAGGCTGGAGCCGCTGCTGCAAACCGACCGGTACCATTTGCTTGAGATAGAGGTGTGGGAAACCCGCACCAGCGGTTGTGTGTACAGAGGAGAAGCATTGTGAAGGACGTACAAAGCGAAAAGGATTTGCGCCATATTCCCTTGAAGCATGTGGGCATTAAGAATTTGCGCTGGCCTATCGAGCTGATGGACAAGGAACGGGGTACCCAGCATAGCGTTGCTAAGGTGACGCTGGCCGTGGATTTGCCTCACGATTTGCGCGGTACGCATATGAGCCGTTTTGTAGAGTGTTTGCGTACCCTGGGGCCGGTGGGCTTAAACGAGATTGAAAATATTTTGGACAAGCTGAAGGAGCATTTGCAGGCGGAAAAGGCCTTTTTGCAGCTGGAATTTCCTTATTTTATTACGAAGGCCGCGCCGGTCAGCGGCATGACAGCGCCCATGGATATGGACTGCGTGTATAAGGCGGAAAAGGGCGAGCGCTTTAAGCTGCGCATTAAGGCCGTGGCGCCGGTGCAGACCTTGTGCCCCTGCTCGAAGGAAATCAGCGATTACGGCGCGCATAACCAAAGGGCGTGGGCGAAAATGGAAATCGAAGCCAACGAGCTGGTATGGCTGGGGGAGGAGCGGCCAGCCGTGGCTGACGCTGCCGCCAGCGCTCCGGTGTACGGCTTACTCAAGCGTCCCGATGAAAAGTTCGTTACCGAACGCGCCTACGATAATCCCCGCTTTGTGGAGGACGCAGTGCGCGAGATAGCTTTGCGCCTGGAGGCGGATAAGCGTATTACCTGGTACCGCGCCGAGGTGGAAAGCGTGGAGAGCATTCATAATCATAATGCCTTCGCCGTTGTAGAAAAGGGTGAGTGAAGATGCTGCTGAAAATTAACAGGGAGCTTTTGCCAGAAGCCATCGGCAGCGTGGGCGCTAACGCCGCCAGTCTGCCGATTTTTGCCAACAAATCCGAAATACTGCCCTATAAGCTGGCGCAGGTGCGCACTCCGGCCGCCAATATTTTAAAGCAGGAAATGCTGGCTGCCGCCGGCGACGCCGTAGTGCCGGCGGGCTGCATCGTCAACGCCGCTAAATATGTGGACGTGGTGCTGCTGGGCACGCGCAAGCATTATGCGCTGCTTTTGCGCAAGCTGGCGCTGATGCCGTACTTTGGCTTGCAGCAGATAGCGGAGGAGCTGCAGGCCGTTTTGCAGCCTGCGCCGCTGTTTACCACGCTGGCCGACGGCAGAAGGCTGACCTATGAGCAGCTGTGCGTTATGGGCATTTTAAATATTACGCCCGATTCCTTTTACGCAGGCAGCCGCGTGCCTTTGCAGGACGTGGTGGAGCGCGCAGGCCGCATGCTGAACGAGGGCGCGGGCATTCTGGATATTGGCGGCGAGTCCACCCGTCCGGGCAGCGACAGCGTGGATGCGGAGGAGGAGCGCCGCCGCGTCGTGCCGGTTATTACCGAGCTGCGCCGTGCCTATCCCCAGGCGGTGCTGTCCATAGATACCTATCGCGCCGCTACGGCAGCGCTGGCGCTGGCGGCAGGCGCGGACATTATCAACGATATCAGCGCTATGGAGGCCGACCCGCAGATGCTGGAGGTGGCGGTGCGCAATAACGCGCCCATCATTTTGATGCATATGCGCGGTACGCCGAAGAATATGCAGCAGAACTGCGAATATCAGGACGTAGTGCAGGAGGTGGCCGTGTATTTGGCGCAGCGGGCGCAGCTTTTGCGCGACCGCGGCGTGGGCGCGGATAAAATTATTCTGGACCCGGGCATAGGCTTTGCCAAGAATGCGGAGCAAAACCTGCTGCTGCTGCGGGACTTACATACTCTGACCAGCTTCGGTTATCCCGTGCTGCTGGCGGCTTCGCGCAAGAGCACCATAGGCGCGGCGCTGGGCGGTCTGCCGCCTGAGGAGCGGCTGGAGGGGACTATTGCCACCAGCCTGCAGGCGGTGTACGCGGGGGCGCAGCTGGTGCGCGTCCATGATGTGAAGGAAAACGTCCGGGCTATCAGAATGCTGGAGGCTATAAAAATGGCTGGCGGCAGGAGCGAGGATCATGAAAAATAAACAGCATACGGCCTATGTGGCGCTGGGCAGCAATTTAGGCGCTAAGGAGCAAAACCTGCGCCGGGCGCTGCTGCTTTTATTGCAGAACGGCATAGAGGTGGAGCAAGTTTCTTCCTTTATTACTACGGAGCCCTACGGCGTGACGGACCAGCCGCAGTTTTTAAACGGCGTGTGCCGCGTGCGCACTGTGCTGCCGCCCTTAGAGCTGCTGCGGACGCTGCTGGCGGTAGAGCGGCAGATGGGGCGCGTGCGCCTGCGCCATTGGGGCGAGCGCAATATAGATTTGGATTTGCTGCTTTACGAAAATGTGCTGTTGGATACGCCGGAGCTGCGCTTGCCCCACCCCGATATGCAGAACAGGGATTTTGTTTTGCTGCCCCTGGCGGAGATTGCTCCCGCTTTGCAGCATCCCACGCTGCATAAAAGCATGGCCGGCCTTAGGGACGAGCTGCTGGCGAAGCAGCGCGGTTGATATTGCAGCAATTAAATTTAGTGTAAGACGAAAGAAGTAATACTATGAATATTTCTCAGGAAGCTTTATTGAAGCGGTTTACTGCCTATGCGCAGATAGATACGACCTCGGACGATAAATCCGCGTCCTTCCCCAGTGCGGAGCGCGAGCTGGACTTAGCCCGCTATTTGACGGAGGAGCTGCAGCGCGTGGGCTTAAGTGAAGTAGAAATGACGGAGTACGGCTATGTGCTGGCGACCCTGCCTGCCAACGGAGCCGAAGCTGCGCCGGTAATTGGCTTAATCGCCCACATGGATACCAGCTGCGAGGCCAGCGGCGCTAACGTACAGGTGCAGCTGCATAAAAATTATGACGGCAGAGATGTCAAGCTGAACGATAAGGACGCGCTGCGGCCGGAGGATTTCCCGGAGCTGCTTAATTATGTGGGGCAGGATATTATTACCTCCGACGGTACTACTCTGCTGGGAGCTGACGATAAGGCAGGCGTCTGCGCTATCGTGACGGCCTGCGAATACCTGCTGGCCCATCCCGAAATCAAGCACGGCAAGCTGCGTCTGGCCTTCACGCCGGACGAGGAGGTTGGCCGCGGCACGGAGCATTTTCCGCTGGCAAAATTTGGCGCGGACTTTGCCTACACGGTGGACGGCGGCGCTTTGGGCGAGCTGAACTACGAAACCTTTAACGCCTGCAATGCGCATGTGGTTTTCCATGGCGTATCCGTTCATCCCGGCAGCGCGAAAAATAAAATGCGCAACGCTGTGACCATGGCCGCCGAATGGCAGCTGGCTTTGCCCATGGGCGAACGTCCGGAATATACCGAAGGCTACGATGGCTTTTATCATACGCTGCGCATCGAGGGCGGTACGGATAAAGTAGAAATAGACATGATTCTGCGCGACCACGATAAGCAGCTTTTAGAGCAGCGCAAGGAATATTTGCTGGGGCTTGCCCGCTTTATGCAGCAAAAGTACGGCGCAGATACGGTGGAATGTACGCTGAAGGATTGTTACTGCAATATGAAAGAATACATTACGCCGGTGTTTGAGATTGTGGAGCGGGCCGAAGCTGCTATGCGCACAGCAGGCGTGGAGCCGGTGCTGACGCCGGTACGCGGCGGCACGGACGGTTCGCTGCTGTCGGCTATGGGGCTGCCCTGTCCCAATATTTTTACCGGCGGGCACAATTTCCACGGCCGCTTTGAATACCTGCCCCTGCAGTCTTTGCAAAAGCTGGTGGAAGTTTTGGTGCATTTGGTGCAGGCGTGAGGAATTCTTATACGTATTAAATAAAATAAGCTGTATTTCCTGATTTGCGGAAGTACAGCTTATTTTTATGGCTTAACTATTTTCACTTTACGCCTTCACTCTGAAAATAATGGCATACAGTACGGGCAGCACGACCAGCGTCAGCAGCGTGGCGCCCGTCAGACCGCAGGCGATGGCTACGGCCATGGCGTTCCAGAATTGGCTGGCGAACATGGGGATAAGGCCCAGAATAGTAGTAAAAGCGGCCAGCATAATGGGACGGAAGCGGACGATGGCCGATTCGATAATAGCCTCGGCGGGCGTCATGCCTGCGTCCAGATGCTGCTGGATTTGGTCGACGATGACCATGCTGTTGCGGATGATAGTACCCGTCAGCGCCAAAATGCCCAGCTCCGCCATAAAGCCCAGCGAAGCGTTAAACAGCAGCAGGCCGAAAATTACGCCGATGATGCCCATGGGGGCGGTCAGCATAATGGCTGCCAGTTTGCGGACGTCCTGTAATTGCAGCATAATGAGAATCATAATCAGCAGAACCATAAAGGGCACGGGCTGCAGCAGATAGTTTAAAGTTTTTTTGCTGTCCTCCAGCGAGCCGCCGATTTCGATGGTCATGCCTGCGGGTAGCTGTGAACGCAGCTCTGCCAGCTGGTCATAAATTTCCTTGGTCACGTCGTTGCCCGTAACGCCGGGAACAAGACCGCCGTTGACGGTGATGGTGGGACGCAGGTTGCGCCGCCAGATGATATTATCCTCGCTGGTATATTCCACCCGCGCTACCTGGGACAGCGTAACCGCGCCTTTGCTGGTGGGGATAGCGACTGCCTCCAGCTGCGAAATATCGGCCCGTTCCTTGGGGTCCAGGCGGAAAACGATGCCGATTTCCTGGTCGCCCTCCAGATAGGTGGCGGCGGTGTAGCCGGATACCTGCGCCTGCAAAGCGGTGGCTACGGCCTGCCGCGTCAGGCCCATTTGCAGCAGCTTATCGTTATCAATGGCTATTTTAACGGCATTGCTTTGCTCCAGCCAGTCCAGCCGCGTCATATTCACATAGGGATGCGCCGCCATAACCTCGCGCACCTTTTGAGCGTAGGCCTTGACCTGCTTATCGTCGCTGCCGCTGACGCGCAGCATTACCGGATAGGGAGCGGGCGGACCCAGAGGAATAGTGCGGGAGTAGGCTACGGCCTCCGGCAGCTGCTCGGCTGCCAGCTGATTGATGCGTTTATCCAAACGCTGGCGCGCCTCCACGCTTTTGGCTACCACTACCCGCTGGGCGTAATTATCCCGCGGCTGCACCGGGTCGATAACCAGCACGAAGCGGGGCGCGCTTTTGCCGATATAGGTGCTGACGTGGTCCAGGTCTTCGTCGTCCTTGATGAGTTCGGTCAGCTTGCGCGCCGCGGCGTCGGTATTTTTAATGGAGCTGCCTTCGGGAAGATTCAGCTCTACTAAAAGCTCCGGACGCACGGAGGCGGGGAAAAATTCCTGACTGACAAAGCGCAGCATATAGACGGATACGCTGAGCAGCGCGGCGGTGATACCGATGATAATTGCCTTATGCTTCAGCGACCATTGCAGCAGGCTGCGGAACTGGCGATAGAAGAAACTGTCGTAGCTGTCGGCCTTAATGACGCTGGGGCGAATCCATTCGTAGCCCAGCACCGGCGCCAGCGTGGCCGATACCAGCCAGCTCAGCAGCAGCGTTACGCTCATCACGGGAAAGAGGCTGTAGGCAAATTCCGAAGCGGAAGCCTGGGAAAAGGCGATGGGCATAAAGCCCAGGCAGGTAATAACCGTGCCGGTGAACAGGGGCCAGGCGCAGGTCTTGAAGGCGTAGGAGGCGGCCTCCTTGCGCTCCATGCCTTCGGACATTTTGACTTCCATCAGCTCCACGACTACGATGGCGTCGTCCACCAGCATGCCAAGGGAAATAACCAGCGCGCCCAGCGATACCTTATGCAGGTCTATGCCCAGCGCCAGCATAGCGGCGAAGGAGCCCAGCAGAATCAAAGGGATGCAGCAGGAAATGACATAGCCGGCGCGTTTTCCCAGGCTGAACAGGCTGACGGCCAGCACGATAATGATGGCTTCGTATAAACTTTGGCTGAATTCGCTGATGGAATTTTTGACAACCTCCGGCTGATTGGCTACCTGGTTGAGTTCCAAGCCCAGAGGAAGCTCTTTTTGAATACGGGTTATTTCTTTAGCCAGATTTTCGCCCAACTGAATATTGTTGCCGCCGTCTTCCATGGAGATGGCGATGCCCACGGCAGGCTGGCCGTTATAATACATTAAGGGGTCGGGCGGGTCGGCGTAGCCGCGGCTGATTTGCGCAATATCGCCCAAACGGAATATTTTACCGTTGGCGTTAATGGGTATCGCCGCAATATTTTCCACGCTGCTGGGGCTGCCGGTAATGCGCAGGTAGGCGTTGGCCGTGTCCGTTTCCACCATGCCGGAGGGAGTAACGGCGGTCTGCGCCTTGACGGTGGCCGCGATGGTTTGCAGGTCCAGCCCCAGTCGCGCCAGCTTATCGGTCTGCATCTGCACGAAGATTTTTTCCGTCTGTACGCCGACCAGCTCTACCTTTTTGACGTCGGGGACAGCGAAAAAGTCCAGCTTGATTTTTTCCGCATACCGGCGCATATCCTCGTAGGAATAGCCGTCGCCGGTGAGGGCGTAAATATTGCCGTACACGTCGTCGAAGCGGTCGTTATAGTAAGGGCCGTAGCTGCCTGTGGGCAGCTTGCTTTGGGCGTCGCCCACCATATTGCGCAGCTCCAGCCAGCGCTGGCGCACCAGATTGCCCGTCACCTCGTCCTTGAGCGTGACGGTAATGACGCAGCTGCCGGGACGGGAATAGCTGGTGATTTTGTCTATCTGCGGCAGGTTCTGGATTTCCTTTTCAATGGTATTGGTCAGATGCATTTCCACGTCCTTGGCGCTGGCTCCGGGCCAGGCGGCGGACACCACCATCTGCTTGACGGCGAAGCTGGGGTCCTCGCTGCGTCCTAAGGCTTTAAAGGCAAAAAGCCCCATAACCAATACTAAAAAGGCAAAGAAGTATACTAATTGGCGGTGGTCGATGGACCAGGACGCCCAGTTGCTTTGTATTTTATCGTGCTTATCAGCGGACATCAGGGCTCACCGCCTTCCTCCACACGCACCTCCTGATTGGGGTTAAGCTTGCTCAGCCCTGCGGTAATAATAACGTCGCCGGGGGTTAAGCCGCCGGCAATGCGCACCATATTGCCTTCGTACCCAGCTATCTGCACGTCGGTCAGCTGGGCGCGCTTGTCGCGTACTACCCATACTTGGGGCTGTTCGCCTACCTGATAAAGCGCGTTGGCCGGAATAACCAGAAGCTGGGAGCTATCTGCGCCGCTGAGCAGCGTGACCTTGGCGGTCATGCCTAGGCGGGCGTCCGCAGGCAGGTCGGGCACGGCGATGCAGACCTTATAGGTGCGCGCTACCGGGTCGGCCATGGGAGCAATTTCCCGCACCGTACCCGCAGCAGTTACGTTGGGCAGCGCCCAAAAGCTGATTTGCGCAGGCTGGCCCAGCTGCACACGCGCGTCTTCGGGAACATTGATTTGTATTTCGCGCTGGCCGCTGCGCACCACCGTAGCGATGGGCGTCCCGGCGGCCACTACCTGGCCTATTTCCGCATTAACGGCGGCTACTACGCCGTCGGCGTCGCTGACGAGCTGCGTATAGCCCAGCTGATGGCTGCTGATGTTAGCTTGGGCCTGGGCCTGACGCAAAGCGGCGCTGGCTGCTTCCAGCTGGGTATTATATTGGTCGCGCATGGCTTCGCTGATGGCTCCCTGAGCATACAGGGAGTTATAGCGGGCGGCGTTGTCGGCTGCCAGCTTGTGGTTGGCGGCGGCGCTGGCCAGCTGGGCGCTGGCTGCCTCCACGTTTTGGTTAACGTCCTTGGGGTCCAGCGTCAGCAGCACTTGCCCGGCAGTCACACGGTCGCCCACGTTTACCAGACGGGCGTTAATCTTGCCTGCAACCTGAAAGGCCAGCTGGCTTTCGTAACGGCCGCGCACCTCGCCTGGGTAAACGCTGCCGTCGTCGGCTGCCGCAGCGCCTGCGGTAAAGGTGCGTACCAGCGGGATAACTTTGGCTGGCTCCGGCGTATTGGTAATATTGCGGTACAGAAGGGCTCCGCCTGCAGCCAGGACGAGCACGGCTAAGGCCAGGGCCAGCTTCTTTTGGTTAGCGGGATTACTTAGAATTTTTTTCATCATACTCACCACGCTGTACAAATTTAATCGTTTAATTAAATTATAGGCTCCTTGATGCGCCTGCGTCAAGCGACAAGAATGTGAAGTAAAAACAGGGCGTTGGGGCATAGAAAAAGCCCGGCCGCTATGACCGGGCGTGAGCGGTATTTAGTTTACTTAGCGGCGGCAAGTACGCGGGTCAGGGCGTCGATGTTGGCGCTCAGCTTATCGATTTTGCTTTCCATGCGTACCAGCAGGTAACAGCTCACCAGCATGGGGAAGCCATAATCGGCAGCCGCCGTCAGCAGCTTGTCCAGCTCCATGTAAATCAGCTCCTTATTGATGCTTGCTCCCCCAGCTACCTCAAGGAGTGGGCAAAAAAGTTTAGCGAAAACTTTGCTATCTTGTGCCCCCTCTGAGAGGGGGCTGGCATTTTGCTTGCAAAATGACTGGGGGAGTGAGCTTAATTACCTTACAGCAGCTCGGTCATGTTGCAGGTGTGCATGCGCGCTTCCGCAATTTCGGCCAGCTCGCCGGCAGCGTTTTCAAAAATCGCCTGCTCGATGAGCACCTGCATAGCGGCCTGTGCCTCGTCCAAGGTCACGTCCTCGCGGGGATTAGCCACGGTAATGATTTTCTTTTTGCCTTGATCGGTTTTGAATACTAATTGCAGTTCTTTATCCATGAATGAATACCTCCTGATTATTGTACGCCTTCCAGCTTAGACTTTTCGCTGACGGTTACGCTGTGAACCTGGTTAGCCATGAGGCCGCCCAGCGCGTTAGCAGCTGCCACAATAGCTTCGTCAGAAGCTGCCGCTTTGACTTTGTTGTAGGTGCGTGCTTTGGTTTTGATGGAGCCGTCGTCATTGTAACCATCCTCCACGTTTAAGATTAAAGAGCGTTTTTCGAGAGTTTTAGTGATGGGCATGAGTAATCTTCCTTTCTGTTTGATGTTGCAAACTCCCCCAGTCACCTTTGGTGACAGCCCCCCTCAAGGAGGGGGCACAAATTATGTTTCTTTAGAACTTCTTGTGCTCCCTCTTTGAGGGAGCTGTCGCGTAAGCGACTGAGGGAGTTTTTAAATTTCTACTAACAGCGGCACCTGCAAGGGCGCCGCTGCGCCTGCTGCACCAGCAGCTTGTGTACTGCTTAGTTCAGCGGGCGGGTGCGGCCTCAGCCTTTGGCTAAACTGCCGCGCCAGCTTCCGCAGGAAATGTCCGCCCTGGTGAAAGACCTTGGGGTCGGCAGCGTCGGGAACCCACAGTAAATCCCAGCGCAAGTCCGGGTCGCCGCTGCCGGGGCCGTAACCGTCGGCCACCGCAATTTCGCCGTGAGTGGCGACTGTTGCGTACTGAATGGGCAAATCCAGCGCCGTGCAGATAATGGCGATTATCCAGGCCATGGAACGCAGCTGCGCTTGGGTGGGCGGCGCAGCGCCGAAGTAAAGGCGGCTGCCGCAGGCTGCGT
>ERZ779895.2283-NODE-2283-length-17713-cov-4.475818_pt1 | contig 17713 bp, 14 predicted proteins | sample MGYA00511093_ERZ779895 | MGnify/ENA primary metagenome ERZ779895 (study PRJEB29588, sample SAMEA2142970) | human gut metagenome | biome: human gut; feature: human-associated habitat; material: faeces | place: Denmark | collected 2008/2010 ... | reverse complement strand
CCTGGACCCACTGATTAAGAGTCAGTTGCTCTACCAACTGAGCTAAGAGTGCATCACTATTTTCATTTGCGAGTGCAAAGGTATATTTTTTGCACGAAACAGCCAAACGTTTTCGCAGTTTATTTTACAATATTTTTTCAATTCTTTTCTGAATGGCTGGTTATTAGTCACATAAAAAAGGTCGGCACTGAAGATTTTTCATGCCGACCTTTCGTTTTATAGATGAATATGAGATTTATTTCTCAAATTAGAAGCGGTAACCTACGCCGATAGAGAAGGTCATGTTCTTAGGTTTGTCACCGTCATATCCGTCAGGAAAATCATACGGAGTAATGAAGCCATTCTGGCCAGTCAAGTTAACCAAGTAATGTTCACCAATTTCAAGGCCGACACCATACTGAATACCTAAATCAAAACGGTTCCAGTCGTCTCCTTCTTTATCAAAAACTTTCCAATCTTCTCCTCCATCCCAATGTGCTTTGGATTTACCTCCAAGTCCAATAGCTAAATAAGGACCTGCATTAATGACAAATTTAGTATTGTCACTGATATTAAATTTATAAGCAGCCAAAATAGGAATATCCAAATAAATAGGACGGCATGTAAATTTTTCACCTTGTTCTTTAATCTTATAACCCTTAGAAGAAATCATCAAGCCAGATTGCAAAGACCAATTTTCGCTAAATCCATAGTCCATACCTACTCCCAAATTAAATCCAGGCAAAGCTTTAGTATCACCTATTACATCTTTTGTCTTGGTTGCATTACTAAAGTTCATACCGAATTTAACATCCCATTTTACTTGAGAAAAACCAGCCAATGCAAACATTCCCAATACAGCGGTCATTAAAAACTTTTTCATAATTCTCTTTTTTTAGTTTTAGGTTCTGTTCCCTTGAACCACTTTGTTTTATTCCGGAAGCAGAGGAACCGCTTTCTCTTATAATATATAAGTAGAAAAGCCTGCTTTCGTTTGTGATTGTTCACAAATGTATAAAACTATCTCAAATTATCAAAACTTTACAAAACATGAAAAAGCGTAAAAGAGTGATATTTTAGGTTATCATGTCTAAAAACGGGATTATCCGTCCATTTTTGGGTACCAAAAAAACGTACTTGCGTTTGCGTCAAAACACAAGGGCGTTTGAACTGAAACGCCTTTACGTTTTAAGTAAAACGCAAGTACGTTTAAAACAAAACGCCTTTGCGTTCCGAATCAAACGTAAAGGCGTTTTTAAAGGGCGTTTAAAATGCCCTCAAAATATCATAAAATCAGGACTAAAATCCCATATTTTTACACTTCCCGCTGACTTTCTGAATATCCAGGCGGATAATCTCCGTGCGGTGAAAAGACTTGTTGGCATACTCAATGCCCTGCATCTTATGCTCTGGGCAATATTTGGAAATCAACAGCGAGAGGGCAGACATCCGCTCTGCTTCGTGCAGGCTGTGATGTGCCGTACATTGCAGTACAATGCTTTCATACCCCGTAGTAAACTTGTCGGGAATGACCTTACTGTGACCGGTGACACAAAAAGATACGTTGGGACAGGCATCAATGCAGCGTAACTTACGTCCCACCGGCGCACAATGAATATAAATGGAGTTGCCACGGTCCCACACATAGTTGATTGGAATACCGTATGCACCATCTCCCTCTTCAGTCCGCATGGACAGGATACCGAATTCGCCTTCCTTTAATATCTCAAATGCACGTACTTCATCAAGCAGGCGGTCCTGTCGGCGTACGTCTTGATTTGTATATTCCATAATAACAATTCTTTATTGGTTGGCCAGTTCATAGATTTCACGGGTAGCCTGTGCATTCAGACGGACATAATTACCCACGTATTCACCCTTGTTTTCATGCAGCTTCTTTACCAATAAATCGATGTCAGGATGTTCAATACCCAGTTCCTTGAAGGTAACAGGCATACCGATGGCATGGAAGAAGGATTTCAGACGGGCTACACCTTCCAGCGCCATGGCTTTCTTGTCGTCCAATTCGGGCACATCCCACACCCGATGAGCATACTGAGCCACTTTGCCCACATTATGGCTGGCCATATAAGTAAGCCAGGCAGGGAAAATAACGGCCAGTCCGGCTCCGTGCGTCACATCGTACACGGCACTTACTTCGTGTTCCATAAAGTGAGAAGCCCAATCCTCCACGGCTCCCACGCCGCACGTGCCGTTGTGTGCAATGGTACCTGCCCACATCAGGTTGGCACGGGCTCCGTAGTTTTCCGGCTCTTTCATTACCCGAAGAGCTTCCGTGATAATGGCTTTGAGCGTTCCCTCACACATACGGTCGGGCACTTCCTGATCTTCTGTATTGGTGAAATAGCGTTCCATGATGTGTGCCATCATGTCGGTCACCCCGCAAGCTGTCTGCCAGGCGGGGAGGGTATAGGTCAGTTCCGGATTCATCACGGCGAATGTAGGGCGCAACAATCCGTGCGTACGGACACTCAGTTTCTTCAGTCCGTCCAGTTTCGTGATGACCGTATTACCGGAACCTTCACTTCCAGCCGCAGGAATAGTCAGGACAACACCCAGTGGAATGGCTTTTTCAGGCACTACCTTATTCATATAGAAATCCCAGAAATCGCCTTCGTAAGGGATACCCATTGCAATGGCTTTGGCTGTATCAATGACCGAACCGCCTCCCACCGGAAGTAGAAAGTCGATTCCTTCGCGACGTCCCAGCTCGATACCTTCGTACACCTTAGGGTCAGTAGGATTAGGCTGTATACCTCCCAGTTCCACATGAGCAATACCTGCTTCATCGAGGTATTTTTTTACTTTATCGAGTAGTCCGCTACGCACTACGGAACCTCCTCCATATACAATCATCACTTTCGTACCTTTATATTTCTTCACCAGCTCGGCAGTCTGGCTCTCTGTTCCTTTTCCGAATACGAATTCGGTAGGACTGTAAAAAGCGAAGTTATTCATATCTATTATAAATTATAGGGTTTACATGTAGTACGACAAAGTTACGGAATTTCTTTGTATCTTTGCACATCAATAAAAAAATTGAACCTATGAAATCAGATATTGAAATAGCTCGCAGTATCGAGCTGACAAAAATCAAGCAGATTGCCCGCGAGTATGGTATTCCCGTAGAAGAAATCTCTAACTACGGACGCTACATTGCTAAAGTTCCCGAAACATTGATCGATGAAGAAAAGGTGAAAAAGAGTAACCTGATTCTGGTAACGGCCATCACACCGACCAAAGCCGGTATCGGAAAGACTACCGTATCCATCGGTCTGGCGCTGGGACTGAACAAAATCGGAAAGAAAGCCTTCTGTGCCTTGCGCGAACCATCACTTGGTCCTTGCTTCGGTATGAAGGGTGGAGCTGCCGGAGGTGGCTATGCACAGGTGCTTCCGATGGACAAAATCAACCTGCACTTTACAGGTGACTTCCATGCCATCACTTCGGCTCACAACATGATTACAGCCTTGCTCGATAACTATATGTACCAGAACAAGGACAATGGCTTTGCCATGAAAGAAGTACTTTGGAACCGTGTACTCGACGTGAACGACCGTGGCTTGCGCTACATCGTGACCGGACTGGGAGGAAAGACCAATGGTATCACTCGTGAATCGGGATTCGACATCACACCGGCATCGGAAATCATGGCTATCCTCTGTCTGGCAAGAGATGAAAACGATTTGCGTCGCCGCATCGAAAACATTCTGTTAGGATTCACCATCGACAACAAGCCTTTCACAGTGAAAGACTTAGGAGTAGCCGGAGCGATTACGGTATTGCTGAAAGATGCCTTGTCGCCTAACCTGGTACAGACTACGGAACATACACCAGCCTTCGTACACGGTGGTCCGTTTGCCAACATCGCACACGGATGTAATTCGGTACTGGCTACCAAACTGGCGATGACTTTCGGTGACTATGTAGTGACAGAAGCCGGATTCGGTGCCGACCTGGGTGCAGAGAAGTTCTACAACATCAAATGCCGCAAAGCCGGACTTCAGCCGAAACTGACCATCATCGTGGCTACAGCTCAGGGATTGAAGATGCATGGTGGGGTAGATGTAGACAAAATCAAAGAACCGAACATGGACGGCCTGAAGGAAGGTGTGAAAAACCTCGACAAGCACATCGAGAACCTCCAGTCGTTCGGACAGACCGTAGTAGTTGCTTTCAACCGTTATGCTAACGATACCGATGAGGAACTTGACTTCGTACGTCAGCACTGTGAAGAAATGGGCGTAGGCTTTGCCATCAACAACGCGTTTATGGAAGGTGGAGACGGTGCCATCGAACTGGCTAACTTAGTAGTAAACACCATCGAAAACAATCCGTCACAGCCGTTGACCTTCACTTACGACGAAACTGACTCAGTGGAAGAGAAAGTCACCAAGATTGCGTGCGAATTGTATGGTGCCAAACAAGTACTATTCGGCCCGGCTGCCCGCAAGAAGATTCAGATGATAAAAGACCTGGGATACACCAACTTCCCTGTCTGCATTGCCAAGACACAGTATTCATTCTCTACCGACCCGAAACTCTACGGAGTGGCTTCCGGCTTCAACTTTGCCGTACGCGACATCGTTATCAATGCGGGTGCAGAAATGCTGGTAGTAGTGGCTGGCGAAATGATGCGTATGCCGGGATTGCCGAAAGAACCGCAGGCATTGCACATTGACATCGTAAACGGAGAAATAGAAGGATTGTCATAAGCAGATGAAGCCACAGTTTCTTGTCGGAGCCATGATGCCCGGAAGCGGGCAGACCCTCGTTGCCTTAGGACTGATGCGTGCGTTGCGTCAACGTAACTTGCGTGTGCAGTCTTTCAAATGCGGACCCGAACTGGCAGACCTTCGCTATCATGCGCTGGCTGCCGACCGCGAACCGGTAAGTCTAGACACCTGGATGGGTTCACGCAGTCACCTGCAAACCGTCTACAACCGTTATGGAGAGAAGGCCGACGTGTGCGTGGTAGAAGGACGGGCAGGTTTATTCGACGGATTCCGAAAAACGCAGGGAAGTAGCGCCGAAATGGCCCGACTGATGAAAATTCCTGTGGTAATGGTGGTGAGTGCACGCAATGCGGGCTATTCCACCGCTGCCATGCTGTATGGCTTCAAACATTTCAATACAGAACTGAAAATAGTCGGAGTGATTTTTAATCAGGTTACTTCGGCTGCACAATACGGTTTCCTGCGCGAAACCTGTGCCGAGGCCGGGGTGGAATGCTTAGGCTATCTCCCTTATCTGGAAGAAGCAGGCCTTCCACCTCGTCATCAGGCACTGACACTTCCTGCAAGGAAGAGTCTTGACCAACTTCTCAATCAAGTGGCGGAACAACTGGTACAGCATGTAGACATTGACAAACTGCTGAACCTTTCCACCCGCATTTTCCCTTGTACCTATTCGCTCCCTTACATTTCCGAAACAGAAACGGATATATGGACCGGCAAGCGCAAACAGCGAATTGCCGTGGCTTCCGATCCGGCTTTTCCTTTCGTGTATCGCCAGAGCATAGACAGGACAAAGGGAGACATCACACGTTTCAGTCCGGTATATGGCAGTGAACTGCCCGAAGCGGATATCGTGTATCTTCCTGGAGGTTATCCGGAACTGTTTGCCCGTCAGCTGCATCGTCGGAAACGCCTGATGGAGCAGTTGCGCAAATACGTAGAGAAAGGAGGAAAACTGCTGGCAGAAGGAGGAGGAATGGCCTTGCTAGGACAGACGCTGACCGCACGTCCCGGAGGTACAGCTTACGAAATGGCGGGAATTCTGCCTTATTCAGTCATTGTGAAAGATAACCGTCCGTGTAGCGGATACCGTCAGACACATTATCGCGACTTATGTTTGAAAGGATATGAGTACCGTTACTTTGACGTTGTTCCTACGGAAGAAGCAGTTTCACTGCAAACGCCAGTCTGTAATTTAAAAGGTGGAGAAGTATCCGGTTCATTTTTCTTCCGCTACAAAAACTGTATCGCCACCTCTGTACATCACTATTGGGGAGAAACCGGATTATATAAGCTTTGGGAATAGCTGGAGAAAGGAATTTTTCTATTTTCTGCACGAAAAAAATCAGAGAAAACGGACGATTCTAAAAAATAAATTCTATATTTGCATCACCAAAGTCGCGGCAGTAGCTCAGTTGGTAGAGCATCAGCTTCCCAAGCTGAGGGTCACGGGTTCGAGTCCCGCTTGCCGCTCATCAGTGTTTAAAGGCTAATATTCTGACAATGAAGAGTATTAGCCTTTATTTTTTTATATTCGTTCATCTGTAGACATACAAGAAAGTTGCTTATCTAATACTTTTTATCTCCCCCAAAGGATGCATCATAAAGAAAAGCAGGGAGAAAATCCACTCATGGATTTTCTCCCTGCTTTTCTTTATGTAAATTCTATATTCTTTTAAGAGTTCATACTCATCAGGAACTCTTCGTTGTCCTTTGTCTTCTCCAGACGGTCTTTCACGAAATCCATTGCTTCGATAGGATTCATATCCGACAGGTATTTGCGGAGAATCCACATACGGTCAAGTGTAGTCTTGTCAAGCAACAAGTCGTCGCGACGAGTACTTGAAGCCACAATGTTGACAGCCGGGAAGATACGCTTGTTACTCAGGTTGCGATCCAGCTGCAACTCCATGTTACCTGTTCCCTTGAATTCTTCGAAGATAACTTCGTCCATCTTAGAACCCGTATCAATCAATGCAGTAGCCACGATTGTCAGTGAGCCTCCACCTTCAATGTTACGTGCCGCACCGAAGAAACGTTTAGGTTTATGCAACGCATTGGCATCCACACCACCGGAAAGAACCTTACCAGATGCCGGAGAAACCGTATTGTAGGCACGAGCCAGACGAGTGATAGAATCCAGGAAGATTACTACATCGTGCCCGCATTCTACCATGCGTTTTGCTTTTTCCAGCACAATGCCGGCTATCTTCACGTGACGCTCTGCCGGTTCATCAAAAGTAGAAGCGATTACTTCAGCTTTTACGCTGCGAGCCATATCGGTTACTTCTTCCGGACGTTCATCGATGAGCAGCATAATCATATACACTTCCGGATGATTGGCCGCAATGGCATTGGCGATATCTTTCATCAAGATAGTCTTACCGGTCTTAGGCTGTGCCACAATCAGCGCACGCTGTCCTTTTCCGATAGGTGCAAACAAATCAACGACACGAGCCGACAGGTTGTCGTTATATCCTTTGCACAATTTGAATTTTTCATCAGGGAAAAGCGGAGTAAGGTGATCGAACGGAATACGGTCGCGCACCAAAGCAGGGTCGAGTCCGTTAATTTTAGAAACCTTTACCAGCGGGAAATATTTTTCACCTTCTTTAGGCGGACGGATAGTACCTTCTACCACGTCACCGGTTTTCAAGCCGAGCAGTTTGATCTGTGACTGTGACACATAAATGTCATCGGGTGAAGAAAGATAGTTGTAATCTGAAGAGCGGAGGAAGCCATATCCGTCGGGCATGATTTCCAGTACGCCGGTACCTTGAAGAATATCATCAAAATCGTAGACTTTTTCTACCGGTTTGGGAGCTGGTGCCGGAGCATTATTGGCAGGAGTTTCGGTAGAAGGAGAAGAGGATTGCTCTAGCGCGTTCTGGTTGGCAGCAGGCTGCGGATTGTTGTCCTTTCCCTGATTATTGTTGTTATTATTATTGTTATTAGGACGGTTATTGCGATTATTCTGACGAGCCTGACGCTGCTGATTTTTCTGTTTCGGTTCTTTAGCCGGCATTACAGGCACCTCCATTTTGGTAGCCTCAAATTTACCCAGCAATTCAGAAGGTATTTCAAATTTCTCTGACGGAAGATCTTCGATAGGAATGAAATCGTTATTATTCAAGTCGAGCGGTGGAAGTTCCATGTCGTCATCATCGATGGGAAGCGGAGCCGGTTTGGCAGCAACCTCAGCGGGTTTATTTTCAGCGGCTTCCTGTGCTTCTTTTGCCAGAGTAGATTTATTTTTCGAACCCGGCTTACGTCCACGCTTGGCTTTAGGCTTTTCTTCAGTGGCAGGAGCAGCAGCAACTTCCGGCTGAGCTGTTTTTTCTGCAACCGGTGCAACAGTTTCCGTTTGCTCCGGCAATGCAGGAATTTCCTTGAACAAAGGAGTCGGTGCTGGAAGGGCAGGAGTATTGGCCTCCAGCTTCTGTGCTTTGTCTTTGGTAGCCGTGTATACTTTGTCCCCTTCTTTTTTTATACTGATGCGCGAGCGCTTACGTGGCTGTCCTTCCTTGCGTTCTTCGTTGTTTTGCTGTGCGGCCACTTTTTTTGTCGCACCGACAATTGCCTGCTCATCCAGGATACGATACACCAGCTCTTCTTTTTTCAGTGAATCGACCTTTTTCAGACCCAACTCTTTGGCAATCTGCTGCAATTCAGACAAATTTTTGTCGTTTAATTGAATGATATTGTACATAAATAGGTTAAATGAATTATTAATATTGGGTGTGTGAAGCATGACAAACCGTTCAGAGGTCTCTTTCCTCTTTCACACATTTGAATTATCAATGATTTTTGATTGTTTTTTATTGAATCCGGATTGGATACGAAGACGTTTCCAACTACCTTTTTGCATTATTGCGAGTACAAAAGTAAGTGTTTTTTGTTATAAACACGAATAAATGCGGACTTTTTTTACGGTTTCTGTCCACGGATTAAAAGAATTGTGCTAAATTAGCGTTGAAAATACAATTTAATTGACACATTAACGCTTATGAAAAAAGTAATTTTTACAGAAAAGGCTCCTGCTGCCATCGGTCCTTATAGCCAGGCAGTAGAAGTAAACGGCATGGTATTCTTGTCGGGCCAGATTCCGGTAAATCCGGCTACAGGCGAAGTGGTAGAAGGTGGAATCACTGAACAGACTACTCAGGTATTCGAAAATATCAAAAATGTACTTGCTGAAGCCGGACTGACAACTGCCAACGTGGTAAAAACCACTGTGTTCCTGGCAGATATGGCGCTGTTCGGTGAAATGAATGCCGTATATGCCAAGTATTTCGAAGGCGATTATCCTGCTCGTTCTGCGGTAGCTGTCAAAGCTTTGCCGAAAGGAGTGCTGGTAGAAATTGAAAGTATTGCGGTAAGATAACCGTAAAGGAAGCAGACCGTAAAGGAAATGTCTTTATGGTCTGCTTCCAATTTGTTTAACAGGAAATTTTGTGACAATGCAACTGAACATGCGTACAATTTGGGGAGAGAATAAATGGAAGCTGGCCACTTTCATACTGGCCATTCTGACAGTAACGGCTTCGGTTTTATATATTTACAGATACGAGCCTTTCTCGTCCGGACTGGAAATTACCGACGAACTAGGAGGAAATATCTTTCCGGTTACCATCCTGTCTACGGCTACGACCGATGCCCAACTGATTGTACCGGCTGACAGTACCTATCTGGGAAATCCCAAATCGTGTATCGGCATTAAGATACGTAGTCCGCATGCCAACAGCAAACTTCACATAGAATTAGCAGAAACTCCTTTCTTTGCTCATTCGGTTTCTGAATTCATTCTGCCGGAATCAGGAAAGGAATACCTGGTTTTCCCGGATGTGATATGGAATTATCAGGCCCTGCTGGAAAATACTCAGGCCATGCCTGTTACCGTGTCCATACAGGCAAAGGTGAATAACAACCGGACATATTCGGCAGTGCACACGTATTCCGTACGCAGCATCAACGAATGTCTGTTAGGCTACATCGACAGCAAAATGAAATTTCACGACACAGGCGATTTCTTTGCGGCCTACGTCAACGAAGACAACCCCAACATTAGCCAGGTGCTGCGCGAGGCACTGGATTCACGCATTGTCAACCGTTTCTGGGGATACCAAAGCAAGGACCCGAAAGTAGTAGACAAGCAGGTGTATGCCTTGTGGTATGTTTTGCAGAAAAGAGGGTTCAAATACAGCTCCATCAGCAACAGCAGCCTGTCGTCCAACGTGGTCTTTACTCAGCGCGTACGTACCTTCGACGATGCCCTGCAGTCGGCACAGATTAACTGTGTGGACGGAAGCGTACTGTTTGCTTCGTTGCTGAAAGCCATCAATATCAATCCGATTCTGGTACGCGTGCCGGGGCACATGTTTGTGGGTTATTACACCGGCCGTTTGCACCAGGAGATTCATTTCCTGGAAACGTCCATGATTGGCGACGTGAACCTGGATGACTTTTTTCCGGAAGAGAAACTCGACTCCACAATGGCGGGAAAATCGCAGGAAAGCGTATCGAAATTCATGTTCGAGAAATCTAAGGAATATGCCACCCGCATTTATAACGAGCACAAGGACCTGATTCATTCGGGCAAGGTGAATTACATGTTCCTGGAGATAGACAAGGCTACCCGCGCGTATGTGCAGCCCATTGCGGCCAAATAAGACCTCAATCTCATGAAACTGATTTATCTTTATCATAGCGGCTTTGCCCTGCTGGGGGAAAGTTACACGCTTATTTTCGACTATTTCGAAGACTCCGTGTCGGCCGACAAAGGCATCGTGCACGAACAGCTTCTTTCACGTGAAGGACGGTTGTATGTGTTTTCCAGTCATGCGCATGCTGACCACTTTAACCGGCAGATACTCTCCTGGAAAGCGCTTCGGCCTGACATCGTCTATCTGCTTTCGACTGACATTCCTCTTTCTGACAAGGACAAAGAAAACAGAAATCTCCACACATTGGCGAAAGGAGATACCTATCGTGACGAATACCTCACTGTGCGGGCTTTCGGCTCGACGGACGTAGGCATCTCTTTTTTAGTCCAAACCCCGGAAGGAGCTACCGTATTCCATGCCGGCGACCTGAACAACTGGCACTGGATGGATGAAAGTCCGGAGGAGGAATGGAAACGTGACGAAGCTTTTTTCCTTCGTGAGCTGGAAGACATTGCCGTCTGCAAGGAGAAAATAGATGTCGTACTGTTTCCGGTCGATCCTCGTTTAGGAAAGGAATACATGCGAGGGCCTTTACAATTTGTGAAACGGATAAAAACGACTATATTTGTACCGATGCACTTCGACGAAGCTTTTGAGAAGGCTTCGGCTTTTGCACCTTTGGCCGCATCGGAAGGGACGCAGGTTCTTACTCCTGTCCGTCGCGGCGAGACATTGAACTTAGACCACTATATCAACTTAAAATAAAAAGACAATGGAAATAAAAGGAAGATTTGACCACTTCAATATCAACGTAACTAATCTTGAAAAAAGTATCCAATTCTACGAAAAGGCGCTCGGACTGCATGAGTCTCACCGCAAGGAAGCGGCCGACGGCTCTTTCATCCTGGTGTACCTTACCGACGGATGCACGGGTTTCTCACTGGAACTGACCTGGCTGCGCGACCATACGGAAGCCTACGAACTGGGAGAAAACGAAAGCCATCTTTGTCTCCGCGTGGCAGGCGACTACGATGAAGTACGCAAGTTCCACAAGGAAATGGGCTGTGTATGCTTCGAGAATGAACAGATGGGACTGTATTTCATCAATGACCCGGATGATTATTGGATTGAGATTCTTCCGCTGAAATAAACCTTTATTTCTAATACTAAAAACAAAAAATGTTATGAAAAAGTACATTTCTCCGGGTTCCTGGTTTTCACTGGAATATCCCGACAACTGGTGCGAGTTTGAAGATTCGGAAGACTGCTTTCTGTTTTACAACCCTGACAAATGGACCGGAAACTTCCGTATTTCTGCCTATCGGAGCAATTCGTCAGCCTATGCCAACGAATGTCTGGAAGACGAGCTGCATCAGGTACGCGGGGCCAAGAAGGTGAAAGTCGGTTCATGGGACTGTGCCTATTCTTCCGAAAGTTTTCAGGAGAATGGCGTGTGGTACACCACCCACATCTGGGTAACCGGTCGGGGAGAAATCTCCGTGGAGTGCTCGTTCACCGTGGCCAAAGGCGAGAGCCCCAAGGCTGGCGAGGCTATCGTAGCTTCCCTGAAGGTGCGCAATGTATCCGACAAGCCGGTGAAGGAAGTAATTCCGGTCCGTATCCTGGAAATCAACCAGATAAACGAGAACTATGACTGGGCTGTTTCTACAGTGAAAAAACAACTGACCAAGGACTTTACCGGAACAGAAGCCGACTTAGAAAACTTACAGAAAGTAATCGATAGCGGACGTTTCAACCCCAAACAGCGTCAGGCGTGGGAAAGCTTCGGTACGGCATTCGGCGTGATACTGGTCAACGAGATGGACGGCATGGAATGGGTGACGGTCATCGACGGACAGAAAGAATCTCCGGCACTGCGTTTCCGCGATTCAAAAGTAATGCTCAACCCGATTTCCCTGATATGGGACAAGGCGAAAAGCGGACAGCCGTGCGACCTGAAAGCGGAATTCGAACGGATAAAGAACGAAGTGGAAGCGGTGATGGACTAATCCTCCCGCATCCTATTTTTAGCAGCTACGAATTAGATTATGACTCCATATTTACAAGTAGAAAACCTGACCAAGTCGTTCGGCGACTTGGTCCTTTTTAACAGCATATCTTTCGGTATTGCAGAAGGACAGCGCATCGGACTGATAGCCAAGAACGGTTCGGGAAAAACCACCTTGCTGAATATCCTGGCCGGTAAGGAAGGCTACGACGAAGGAAAAATCACCTTCCGCCGCGATTTGCGTGTGGGCTATCTGGAACAAAGCCCGAAATATCCTGAAGAGCTGACGGTGCTGGAGGCCTGCTTTTATCACGGCAACTCTACCGTAGAGCTGATTAAGGAATATGAACGGTGCATGGAAACACCCGGCAACCCCGGCATGGACGAACTGCTGGTGCGAATGGAACACGAAAAGGCGTGGGACTATGAACGACGTGCCAAGCAGATTCTTTCGCAACTGAAAATCCGCGACTTCTCCCAGAAAATCGGACATCTGTCCGGCGGACAGTTGAAGCGCGTGGCACTGGCCAACATCCTGATTACCGAACCGGATTTGCTGATTCTGGACGAGCCGACCAACCACCTCGATCTGGACATGACGGAATGGCTGGAAGAGTACCTAAACCGCGGCAGCCTGAGCTTGCTCATGGTGACACACGACCGCTATTTCCTGGACCGTGTGTGCTCGGAAATCATTGAAATAGACAACCGTCAGTTGTATTCCTACAAAGGAAACTACAGCTACTACTTGGAGAAACGTCAAGAACGCATCGAAGCGACCAATGCGGAGATTGCCCGTGCCAACAACCTGTATCGCACGGAACTGGAATGGATGCGCCGTATGCCGCAGGCACGCGGGCACAAGGCCCGTTATCGCGAAGAAGCCTTCTATGAACTGGAGAAGGTGGCCAAGCAACGCACGTACGACGCGAACGTGAAACTGGATGTCAAGGCTTCGTACATCGGTTCCAAGGTTTTCGAGGCCGACCACCTGTGCAAACGCTTCGGCGACCTGAAGATTCTGGATGATTTCTCCTACATCTTTGCCCGCTACGAGAAGATGGGTATCGTGGGCAACAACGGTACGGGTAAATCCACCTTCATCAAGATTCTGATGGGACTGGAAAAACCCGACAGCGGTACGCTGGACATAGGTGAGACAGTGCGTTTCGGCTACTACTCGCAAGAGGGACTGCAGTTCAACGAGCAGATGAAGGTGATTGACGTGATTACGGACATCGCCGAGGTCATTGAGCTGGGCAACGGCAAACGGCTGACGGCTTCACAGTTCCTGCAGCATTTCCTCTTTACGCCCGAAACGCAGCACAGCTATGTGTACAAGCTGAGTGGGGGAGAACGCCGCCGGTTGTACCTCTGTACGGTACTGATGCGGAACCCAAACTTCCTGGTGCTGGACGAGCCGACCAACGACCTGGACATCGTGACACTGCAGGTGCTGGAAGAATACCTGCAGAACTTCAAGGGATGTGTCATCGTGGTGAGCCACGACCGCTACTTCATGGACAAAGTGGTAGACCATCTGCTGGTATTCAAAGGACAGGGTGACATCCGCGATTTCCCCGGCAACTATTCCGACTACCGTGACTGGAAGCTGGCCAAGGCTGAACATGAAAAGGAAGCAGTCAAACCCAAGGAAGAAAAGACGCAGCGTGTCCGCCTGAACGACAAGCGCCGCATGACGTTTAAGGAACGGAAAGAATTCGAACAGCTGGAAAAAGAGATTGCCGCACTGGAGGAAGAAAAGAAACAGATAGAAGAAGCCTTGTGCAGCGGTACACTCAGCGTGGACGAACTGACCGAGAAATCCAAGCGTCTGCCTCTGCTCAACGATGAGCTGGATGAGAAGACCATGCGCTGGCTGGAACTGAGTGAAATTGAGGGATAAAAAAGACGCCTTTGCATTTGGAAGAAAACGCAAAGGCGTTTATACCTAAACACAAGTGCGTTTCAATTGAAACGCTTTGACGTTTTAAATAAAACGCAAGTACGTTTGCTTACGAACGTACTTGCGTTTTTCTATGGGTTTTAAAAAGAAAAATAAACAATTGTTTATCAAAGAGTTACGCCATTCTTAAAAATAGCGATTTCACGGTAGTTTTTCTTTTCATTGTTCACCTGTTCGCCGCTGGCCACCTGAATCACATAATCGATGAAACGACGGCAAGTGGTTTCCATCGGCTCATTTTCTACGATGACACCGGCATTGAAGTCAATCCAGCCGGGCTTGTGTGCCGCCAGGTTGGAGTTGGTAGAAATCTTCATGGTAGGCACGAAAGTACCGAATGGCGTACCGCGTCCTGTAGTGAACAGCACGATGTGACAGCCGGAAGAGGCGAGGGCCGTAGCAGCTACCAAGTCATTGCCCGGAGCCGAAAGCAGGTTCAATCCCTTCGTCTGCAAGCGTTCTCCGTAGGCCATCACACCCGATACGTAACTCTTTCCGCATTTCTGTGTGCACCCCAGTGCTTTTTCTTCTAGGGTAGAGATACCTCCAGCCTTATTGCCCGGCGAAGGATTCTCGCCCACAGGTTCTCCGTGCGAAAGGAAGTATTCCTTGAAATCATTAATCAGACTCACCGTCTGGTTGAACAGTTCCGTAGTACGGCAACGGTTCATCAGGATGGTTTCTGCCCCGAACATTTCAGGCACCTCTGTCAGCACCGAAGTACCTCCCTGTGCAATCAGGTAGTCAGAGAACATGCCCAGCAGCGGATTGGCCGTAATGCCCGAGAAGCCGTCGGAACCACCGCATTTCAGTCCCACGCGCAACTCAGAGAGGGGCACATCCGTACGCTCATCCTGACAGCATTTGGCATACAGTTCACGCAAGATGCGCATGCCTTCTTCGTATTCATCGTCCACCTTCTGTGCCACCATGAAGCGGATACGGTCTTCATCATACGAACCGATAAATTCACGGAACACATCGGGCTGGTTGTTCTCACATCCTAATCCCACTACCAGCACGGCTCCGGCATTGGGATGCAGTACCATGTCGCGCAAAATCTTCTTCGTATTCTCATGGTCTTCGCCCAACTGCGAGCAACCATAATTATGCGGAAAAGCCACGATGGCATCCACTCCTTTTCCTCCGTCCGTTTCGCGGCGAAGTCCCTCGGCCAGCTGGTTCACGATGCCGTTCACACAGCCCACAGTCGGGATGATCCAGATTTCGTTACGCACGCCTACGTCTCCGTTCCGACGGCGATAGCCCCTGAACGTGCGGTGTTCCACCGGAATGTCTGTATGCACCTCCACCGGCTGGTAAGTATAATCCAGCAGCCCTGCCAGATTAGTCTTGATTTCTTTCTCGCTCACCCATGTACCTTCGGGTACATCGACGGTAACATGACCGATGGGGTAGCCGTATTTAATGATATTCTCTCCGGCCTGGAAATTCTTCAGCGTCACCTTGTGGCCGGCAGGCACATCCGTGCGCAGGGTAATCACCCGTCCGTCTGCTTCGATGGTTTCTCCTGCATGAAGGGGAGAAATAGCCACCGCCACGTTGTCGGACGGATTGATTCTCAAATAAGTTGTTTTCATATTAATAGCGATGTAATCAGGTTATTCGTTGACATGCGCATCGAAATAGAAATCGATGTTTTCCGTAGTAATCAGGTTGATAGGCATGTAGTTGCAGTCCTTCACCTTCTTGCGCAGAATCAGGTGGTTGCACAGACATTCAATGCTGTTGTATCCCTGCACGGTAGGCTGCTGGGCTATGACAAAGTCAATGCTTCCGGCTTTCAGACACGCCACGTTGCGACGCAGCAGGTCGTATCCCATAAGATGGAAATCCGTACGTCCGTGACGCTGCATATACTCGCCGATGATGTACGCCTTCGAGTTGAAGGTGATACCACACTTCACGTTCGGATGCGCCGCAAAGAAATCGTCCAGCAACGAAGCATCTTCACCCGGCTGTTTGGCGTAAAGGTTCAACTCCCACATCTTCAGTTCCGGACAATGCTCCTTCATGTATTCATAGAAACCCTCTTCACGATGGAGCTGCTGGTTCGAACCCAGACGTCCTTCGTTTATCTGGCGAAAAATAACAATCTCCGGTTCGCCACTAGCCAGCAGACGCAGCATGCGTGCAGCAAAGTATCCGCTCCGCTGGGCATGCTGACCGTAGAAAGCCAGTGGTTCCAGCCGAGCGATATTCGAATCAATAAATACATACGGAATGCCGGCTTCGCGCAGCTGATTGACAAACTGCTCAGTTTCTTCTTCCACAGTAGGCGAAAGGATGACCCCATCGGGCTGTGCTTCTAAAATGCGCATACCACTTTCTATAAAGGCCCCCGACTCGTACTGGTCATAATAATAGTCGGACAGAGAAACATTGAAATCGGAAAAACGGGTGATGGCCTGTTGCATGCCGCGCTCCACATCCTTCCAGTAATCACCTTCATTGTGCGAAGGGAGCAGATAGGCAAATCTGTATTTCTTGTTCGAAGCCAGCGCACTGGCATACATGTTGGGCTGATAGTTCAGCTTCTTCAATATTTCTTCCACTTTAATGCGGCTGGACTCGGACACACCGCTCCGGGAGTGAAGTACACGGTCTACTGTTCCCACCGATACTCCGGCCATCTGCGCGATGTCCTTGATTCGGATTCTATCTTGCTGTTTCTCCATGCGTTCTTACCTTATTATATTGTAAAATCTGTGCATTCAGTAAAAATTCATTTTTTTCGATACAAATATATAACTTATTTTGGTTTTTAAAAAATAAACCGTACCTTTGTGTGCGTACACAAAATGGATATTTCAAAAGTAACCGCTGAAAGAACCGTTTTTGTGATACAAGCTAAGAACTACATTATTAATCACATAAGTATAAAAATATCTAGCAATGGGAAAAATTGTTACTTTAGGCGAAATCATGTTGAGATTGTCTACACCGGGCAATACTCGTTTTGTTCAATCAGACAGCTTTGACGTAGTTTATGGTGGAGGTGAAGCAAACGTAGCTGTGAGCTGTGCCAACTATGGTCATGAAGCATACTTCGTAACCAAACTGCCGAAACACGAAATCGGACAGTCAGCTGTAAACGCATTGCGCAAATACGGTGTGAAGACTGACTATATCGCCCGTGGTGGTGACCGCGTAGGTATTTACTACCTGGAAACAGGTGCTTCTATGCGTCCTAGCAAGGTTATCTACGACCGCGCTCACTCTGCCATCGCTGAAGCTGATCCTTGCGACTTCGACTTTGATGCTATCATGGAAGGTGCTGACTGGTTCCACTGGTCTGGTATCACTCCGGCTATCTCTG